>Ga0228711_1000406_pt1 | contig 51121 bp, 26 predicted proteins | sample MedpolnodulmetaG_2_FD_177996 | JGI IMG/M metagenome (GOLD analysis project Ga0228711, IMG submission 177996) | Root nodule microbial communities from Medicago polymorpha collected in Santa Monica, California, United States - brown nodules | ecosystem: Host-associated > Plants > Roots > Nodule... | reverse complement strand
CATTTTGCCCAGAATTTCAAGTGAAAGTTGGTGGGTCCTAGGACACGTGGCACAAGACTATTGGTCACTCTCCAACGGCTACAAAGGCTCAAGAAACTCTATAAATAGAGATCAAGGCCTCAACATAACACACACCTTTGCAAAACATACAAGAAAACAACTTAAGAGTGTTTGAAGCTTTAGCAAAAACATTAATCTCACAAAGATTCCAAGAAGTCTTTAAAAGTGTGCATTAATATTTCTCTTATCTTTTTAAAGATAAATCTCTCCCTCCATTCTTCTCTTGTCTGATCCAAATCATTCAAACTCCATACAAATTGTAAACAAAGTCTCATCTAGCTTTAGGGGACTAAAGTGTTAGTTTGAGCAGAAAGGTGTAAAGTCTAAGTGGGTAACTTAACAGGAAAGGTGTAAGCCTGTTGAGGCTTAGAGAATACAGTTGTTATAATTGTTCAGGTGAACAAGGTTGTAAGGTGCAGGATTTGAGAAGTTATCTCAAACATCATAGTGGAAAATCTCACAAGATTGTGAGGAGTGGACTAACCCCACATTGGGTGAACCACTATAAATTTCAGTGTGTTCTTATTCTCTTCTCTTTATTCTTTACTTACAGTAAACACATCATACACAAACACATTTAATTATTTAAACTGTTTTTACACTAACACTTCAGAACGTTCTGAAGTCTGTCTGTTAACTTAACCATTCTAAGTTCACAACTTGAGAATAACTTTTAAGTGACAGGATTAATTTTTAAAGGGTCACAATTCAAACCCCCCCTTCCTCTTGACTATTTTATCTACTTCATATCAATCCACAACTTTTTTGAGGACTGAACTATATCCCACACAAGCTTTCCCAATAAACATATATTTGTTCCCTTGTTGCCCTAATGCCTAGACCTCTAAGTTTTTTCGGCTGAGCAATTTTATTCCACCCAACCAGATGAATGCACTTATTGTTTGCATTCTTCCAAATGAAATTGTGAGCGATTTGGTGAATGCTATCACAGATGCTTTGAGGATGCCAAGTAACCTACATGTAGTAAGATGGGATGGAGGAAAGAACAAATGATGCAAGAGTCACTCTACCTGGTTTATTTAACATCCTATGTTTCCAAGAAGCAAGTCTAGATTGCATTTTCTCAATGATAAAAAGAAAGTCACTACACTTGGCCCTTCCTTTTAGAATAGGGAAGCCCAAATATTTGTCAAAAGAGGTAGTGCTTCTGATGCTAGTGATGGAAGTAAGTCTATTAATTTTTTCATGCGAGGTACTTGATGAGTAGAAAGCCCGAGACTTTGATAAATTAATTTTCAACCTAGAGACCTGACTGAAACGACTAAACATATCTGTGATGAACCGAAGTTGAGAATTTTTTGACTTGGTGAAGAGGAGGACATCATCTGCAATGAGAAGGTGAGATATATGAGGTCCGTTAGCGGAGATTTGGATGGGATCCCAAGAACCTGCATGGACGGCGCTGTTGATAGTTGTGGAGAACTTTTCCATGCAAATGATGAATAAATAGGGAGAGAGCGGGCCTCCTTGGCGGAGGCCATGAAAATGCTTGAAAGGAGGCAACTTGTTCCCATTCTAAAGGATAGACAGTGATGGAAATAATTGATGAAATGTATTAAACGAGATATATGTATTATTTGATTACCCCTAACTCTCTCCCCCTTAGTCATATAATTAGTTTTTTCTCTTTAATGAATATCAATAGTTATAAATGATGCATTTTGTTCGATGTCAAACACATTGATTTTTGTATGTTCAAATAACATTACTAGTAACCAAGTTGCTTGGGTTCCAGTGGCAAATAGCTCCTTCCAAGGACATACTTGAGGAATACCGGGTTCGATTCCCAGGGGGAACAACGCTTGGTCAGTGCTCATGTCTATAGGCACGAACCAGATTAGTTGTCCACCATTGGCGGGTCAGAAACTAGTACTAAAGAAAAGAAAAAAAAAACATTACGAGTTGATAATGGTGAGAAATAATGGTTGTTTGTTCTCTAGTGAATTAGTGAGAAATAATGGTTGTTTATTCTCTAGTGAATTGTTAAAGAGTAATTTTATTTAAATGTTCAAATAACATTACTTCGATAAAAAAAACATCGTTACACTAAGATTGAAAGTTAAACATACGTCTTTGTGATGAAATTACAAAAACCTCCAAGTTTGATAACCATTGATGTCAATCCTTTGGAAAGAAAAACATGGATTGGTTGGTAAGAATGTTGGATATACATCAATATCAATATTTTGGACTGTATAAGATACTTTTTTGTTGATGAAGGACACTAATAGAAATTAATAAATCATAAAGAGTGGTATATTTTTATAAGAAAAAAAATGATGATAGTCATAAATAGTGGTTGTTTGTTGGTTGAATATTGAGATATTGAAAAACATTGGTTGGGTCAATAAAACACACCATAAATAGAGTCGCGGCATAAACACTTTCTCACTCTCTCATACTCTCAATTCTCACCTAACCTCTCTTTCTCCGTATCTCTTCCGATCACCACCACCACCACCACCACCACCATGGGTTTCCAGAAAATCAAAGTCGCCAATCCCATCGTTGAGATGGACGGTTAGTTTCTTCAACCTTCGATCTGATCTCTTATTCCTTCATCTCGATTTCATCGATCTCTTTTCTTCATTTTTTTTGTACTTTTTCTTGTTATGTCACTGTCGATTTGATTCCTGTACTATGCATCGATTATCGGATATTTTTTTGTGGACCATTCTATGTTTCGTTATTTTTGGTTCAATTATATGATATGTTTTGTTACGTTAACGTGAAAGCTTAAAAATAGATCGATTTTTCTATCGTTTTTATTTCACTCTTTGTTTTTGTTTTGAAGAGTTCAGATTCAGTTTTAGATGCAGAAAATCGTTTTACAGAATCACGTTGTTGTTTATGCTACTGTTTTTTATTCTATAATAACCGGTTGTAGCTTTTATCGTTATTGTGCAGATTTGATTCTTGTTGTTTTTTGTTTGGTTAAAATAAGCATTGGATAAAGTTTTGTTCAGTCATTTTCACCTTTTTTTTTTATTTTTTTTATTGGTAAGTTTTCACCTTTTGTTTTAGTTACGTTTTCCCGGTGAAAAGTGTAAAATTTAAATTATGACAAAAGATCTCCAAATATTGAGTTTATGTTTGGTATCATGTTGAGATATGTCAGAAATCAGAATCACGGGGACTCGCTGTGATGGTAGCTTTTGCAAAATCACATCGGGTCACCATGATTCTGAAATACTTCATTGTGACACCAAAGTATTGTATTATTGTATTGTTGGTAAAATGAAATACAACATGTAAGCACTGAAGTATTTTTAACACTTGTAGCTAGTTTGTATTGGGAACGAGTTGACTTTATGAGTTTTTGTGGTTTGTGGTCATAATTCAGAGGAATAATTTCTTGTTCAGATAATTTTATGTGGCTTCTCTGCTTTGTAATTTTAAGGGAAGATATGCTTAATTTATTTTGAGAAAAGATGTCAAATTGTAAGAAAATTACATAAAATGTGGGAGTCAGGTATAATTTTTAAACAAAAAAGGCGCGTGTAAGTGTAAATATCTCTAGTTTTGAATACCTAATTCACAGGTCACTGAAACACTGTACTTTTTAACCCAAAAGATGATGAATTGGAATATTCAATTTCATTCATATTAATTTCCTTGGTCTATGTTTATGACTTTATGCTTTTGGGTTTAACCAGTCTTTATCTTGCTTCTGACGTTGTGATTTTTTTTTTTTTTACTGCATTGCAGGAGATGAAATGACCCGTATTATCTGGAAGTATATCAAGGATAAGGTGATTGATCATTTCCTTGATGTTAATGTGATCATATACCAGTTTCATTTTTTCCCGGATGAAAAGTGCTTTTAATAATGATGTCTTTCTTTCTTTCTTTCTTTATGAAATAGCTCATTCTGCCCTTCGTGGAGTTGGACATCAAGTACTTTGACTTAGGCCTTCCCTATCGTGATGAGACTGATGACAAAGTTACAGTTGAAAGTGCAGAAGCAACTCTCAAGTATGTTTTTATTTAATGTATGCAGAGTTTTTGTTTTAGGAGTTTAGCTAATACACTTAGAAATATATAGTGCACTGATTTTTTAGTTATAGTATTTTTTCCATATGATATAATGTTGAGTTAAATCACTTTACATGTTGATCTTGTGTGATTCTTATCATTGTTTTCTAATGGTTGCACTTGCACTGCTATGTAGGTATAATGTAGCAATCAAGTGTGCAACTATCACTCCAGGTATTGTAGCTAAATCATAACATATTATTTTAGTTTTTACCTTCATGCAGACTTGTGTTAGTACATGTACGTGTTATGAGTAAGAAATAGGGGACATCCTATGTATTGCTTGTTCATGAATAGTGCTGATTAAATTGCTGCATGGTAATGTTGTACTCAGCATTAAATATTGACAGGGCTTATTCTATTGTTATAATTGACAGATGAAGCTCGTGTCAAGGAGTTTGGTCTGAAGAGTATGTGGAGGAGTCCAAATGGAACAATCAGAAACATTTTGAATGGTAACCGAACTTAATTTCATTGATTATTGTTTTTTATATGATAATAAATACTAGTTAGTTTACATATTCTGGTCCATCACTGGTAGCTAATCAATTGTATATGAGTAGAGATATATATTGGTTTCTTATTTGCGGTCTGAAAAATTTCAGGAACTGTCTTCAGAGAACCAATTATTTGCAAAAACGTCCCTCGCCTTATTCCTGGTATTTATTGAATTTTAATTTTCTATTACTCCTTTTCCTTGATGAATGGAGATGTTTGAATATCTCAACATTTCCAGGTTGGACAAAGCCAATATGTATTGGAAGGCATGCTTTTGGTGATCAATATCGGGCCACTGACTCAGTGATTAAAGGGCCAGGAAAGCTGAAGCTGGTTTTTGGTATGCTTCTTTATTTTGGATGGTTTCACGAATCTGTATTACTATACTACATATTCTCAAGTTAAAAAGCATGATATTGCTTCTTATGGACCTAGTTTTTTTTGTATTAATTTATGTTGCCAACTGAAGGTTATTTATATATATTATTTTGTTTTTGTAGTTCCGGAAGGCCAGGGTGAGACCACCGATTTGGAGGTTTATAACTTCACCGGTGAAGGAGGTGTTGCATTGGCCATGTACAACACTGACGAGGTTGGATCTGCGCTGTCTTTTATTAATTTTGGTTGGGTGTATAATATTTCAATGATATCTGCTGGTACTAAACTATATATTATTTGGTATGTGATGCAGTCTATTCGTTCTTTTGCTGAAGCGTCTATGGCAGTTGCTCTTGAGAAAAAATGGCCACTTTATCTTAGCACCAAAAATACAATTCTTAAGAAATATGATGGAAGGTATGCTATTTATTGTTAGTTTCTTATTTGTTTACTTTCAAAAGCCTTTGCAATATTAATTCATGTTTAATTAATTATATTCATTTATTGGTTAAAGATTCAAGGACATATTTCAAGAAGTTTATGAGGCAGGCTGGAAATCAAAGTATGAGGCTGCTGGTATATGGTGAGTGAATGTGCATTTCGTTCTTGAAAAAATAATTATTCATATGATATTATTGTTTATACCTTTATCTAATGGATTTCTAGGTATGAGCACCGGCTCATTGATGATATGGTGGCATATGCACTCAAGAGTGAAGGAGGTTATGTATGGGCATGCAAAAACTATGATGGAGATGTCCAGAGTGATTTCTTAGCTCAAGGTTTGTTTTGTCATGCTTGTTTATCAGTCACTTTCTTTTGGCAATTTCAGATGGGTGGATTTTTTTCCCTCTAACTAATATCTATTCACACTTGTTCAGGTTTTGGATCATTGGGTTTGATGACTTCTGTATTGGTAGGTGTCATTCAAAGTCCTTTGGCTTACTTTTTGTTGGTTTATTTTTTCCCCACATTTGTTGAAAATCCTCTATATCTCTCGGTTGCTGTAGTGCTTCGTTAAGAATGAAATAAACTAATTTCTTTTGAATGAATTATTAATTAAAAATTTAACCAGATATTGTATTTATTCATTAAAATGAGGCTAATATAGTCCTTTGCGATAGATCTTAATGTTCCACAATCTGATACATACTTGATTGGCCTCTAGGCATATTTAGTATTCTTGGTGTTTTCCTGCTTTGTTGGTACTATTGACTTAAGAGTTAAAGGGTATGCATTGTCAGTGTAATTTTTTTTTTCCGTTGACACCTAATGAAAAAATCCACTACGCTGCCACAACACCTAACTTTTGTATGGTTATTTTGAAACCAATAGTGTGACATGGAAAAATGACGGCTTCTCATTGATTGTTAGTGTAAAACTGTTTTACACATACAATGTAGTTAACTCATTGAATTATTGTATGATTTCAGGTTTGCCCTGATGGAAAGACCATAGAAGCAGAAGCAGCCCATGGGACAGTTACCCGTCATTTCAGGGTTCACCAAAAGGGTGGAGAAACCAGCACAAACAGCATAGCATCCATCTTTGCTTGGACAAGAGGTCTAGCCCATAGGTAATTACTGTGTAATGTACATAGTTCAGTGCTAAGATTTATCCATTGTATCAGAAATTCTTCGAAATAATATAATTGGGATACTGGGGAATTAAAAGGTGTATATGTTGACAGGGCAAAACTGGATGACAATGCTACACTCTTGGATTTCACTGAAAAGCTAGAGGCAGCTTGTATTGGAGTAGTAGAGTCTGGGAAGATGACCAAGGATTTGGCACTTATTCTTCATGGATCCAAGTACGTTGACTTATCAGTTATCACTGGGGCATTGCCACAACAATGGCCAAAGCATTTGTTTTTCTACTAGACATTATTAAATTAACTCTTCGCTATATTTTTCTTGCAACTAGGCTGTCTAGGGAGCATTATTTGAACACAGTGGAATTCATCGATGCTGTGGCAGCTGAGCTTAAAACAAAGATCTCTGCTTAGATTTGTGATTTTAGGCAGGTGATTACTTCGATTCCCTTCATATTTGAGCACACCAGTTCCATTCATATTTGAGCACACAAAAATAGTTTTTTTTTTTGGTCAAATGGCCATGGAAATATATACTATAACCATAATTTATCTCGCTTCTTATACCTAAAGGGATTTTTTTTGCTTGTTGGTATTATCAGATGGGATAATGGACGATTGAAGGGATCAAGTGCACTTTCAAAAGAAATAAGAAAGGAAGGAACAAAGCATTGGCCCCTGGCCACTTTTCCTTCATTTGTCGGATGGATGGGAATGCAAGGGTCGAGTGCTTCCCCATATTGTTTGACTGTTTTATTTGTTTGTAATTTTGAACTAAATGCCTTAGAAGTTTAAATGGATTTTGCTTTCTTTCTGTTGATTTTAACTTTGCATGCTTGCATCGTTTCATTTTAAAAATAATACAGCACATAGATGGAAAGGAAACTTGCAGAATGTCATAATTGCAACATTGAATGGCCAACAAGGTATATCTTCACGAGTGAGAATATGGGTGTCACCACCCGCCACCATCTATACAGAGATGACGATATGGTATGGTATGGTTGTTGGTACCATATCAATTAACCGTTGACCAAACTCTAGAACGCTGAGTAAGATGGTACTAGTAAAATCAAATTAATGATTTCGATAATGGTAACCGGTAAGAGAGAAACAAACAACATATTTTTTGTTCACATTTCTCAACAATGTGTTCTTATGAGGCAACTTGAAACATGGATGTATGTTGCCTAAGTATTATTTGACTCCTTATCAGAACTATGCTGTTATCAAAATCATTACTGCTCAATCAAACTTACATAGAGAATTACTCTCGGTAATCTCTTGAAGCTCTCCAATTCACACCACGTATGAAGCAAGGTGGGGCTGTATACCGCTAAGCTGAATTTATTTAACAATCTTGTTAGCATTAGAAGCCGTCTGCAAAAATCAACGTAAATAATAGAATTCTGCTCTTTACCCAAACGGTTTTGCTCATTTCTAAAGTAAATGTCCATATTGCCTCTGCGTGAGTTAAGTCACGCTGCGTGAGTTAACATAAATATAAGACAGTGATATTGCATTAGATTTTGTACTTTACTTTTTGATTTGTTTCCTTATTTTTTTAACTAGGGTAGCCTGATTAGGATCTATACATTTGTGTTAGTTCTTGCAATACAATTAACATGAATGAGTCAAATATGTCTCTTATATGTTTTTATATTGGTATTAAAGCTTCTGATCCAAGTGGGTTCTGCATCCGTGTTTAAACTCTAGTCACTATCACTGCATGGCTTATAGACACCTTTACCAATAAATGAATGTACTACTATAAATGAATGTACTACTACTACCATCGAAAGAAACCAACGTGAGTCAACTCACGTTGGGATTCAATGTGATTTTTCAAGTCACGCGGCGTGTGTTAACTCACGCATATTTAACACTAGCGTGAGTTAACATGCGTAGGGGTATTTTGATCATTTACTTTGGGAATGAGCAAAAACTTTTGGGTAAAGAGCAGAATTCTAGATAATATATGCACTCTTACCTTTTTGGAGAATGCTAACTATTGCCCTTGAGACATTTGATAAGAGGATAAAAATAAAAATATAGTATTGAAAAATGGTGAAAAGTGATAAATTTAGCTTTTTAAAAGTCAAAATGTTGTTGAAACCAATACAACCATGTTATTTTTGCCTTCATTAGCCATTGCCTAGGGCAATGGTTAGCAAGACCCTACTTATTTATAGTTTTCTCATTATGGCCATTTTTACCCATTTACGGTCCCAACATTACATCCACACTCTTCCTTACTTCGTTCCATTCTCCATTAGTGATGGTGACTTCATTCTTATCCCCTATGCAACTTCATTACTCTTCCCCACACGACTTTATCACTCTGATCGCATCTCCCCACTGAACCTCTCAACGTCTCTATTTATTTTGGTCAAAGGAACATCATATATATCCTATCCTATAACAATAAAGGGTAACACCCAACTTACCCAGCCTCTTAAGCAACGTTTGTGGTACGTTTTGTTTGAACATGTTAGTAGACTTGATGTAAACTTACCCGTTTACTCTGCACATGATTTTCACATTTATTTACTGTAAACTAATAGTTCAACACCTAAATTTGAAAATTTAAATCATAAACACAATGTCTATGTTTACAAAATTGCAAAAAAAAGTTTCACATAAAAACTATAGAATGAAGAACAAATAAACTATCAATTTAAGATCATCCATTGTCTTCAATTTTTCTATAAGATAACCAAAACTAACAAGTCGTCTATAGAGTATATGAAAGCTGTCAATTTAATTTTTAGATTGTATGAAAAGTTGTCAATTTAGTCCTTAATTTCTTAACAATAGGGATTAAATTAACATATATCATATACTTCATGAACTATTTAACACTAAATTGACAAGAGTGATACTTAATGAATTATCCAATGAAGCACTATAAAATAAAAAATGAGAATTTTGGTAAGTATACAAAGTCAGGGGAAATCCAATCTAAAAAGAGAATTGAAATTGTAAAAGGATTAAATGAGATTTTAGGTAAATATATCACTATTCTTGATAGAAGTAACCAAAAATATACTGAATAATGAGAAATGTTAAGAGTCTTAGAGAGTTATCATTATATGAGGAAGTACAATAAAACTTATACAGCTATTGACAAAAACAACGAACTACTCTAACTAACTAATTAATGTAACTAATATTTATACCTAATGAAGCATGACAAGGAGAACTAGGTTTGAAAAAACTTTTATGCCAAAGAGAAGTATGAAAATGCTTGAAACTTGAAACCATCCCACCAAGTTATTGGAACAATTATGTAAAAAAAAAAGTCTATAGGATAACTTCGTCGGTTAACGTTGATTTATTCTAGAATAAAATAGTTCATTTAAAAGCATTTTTATTTGTTCGATGTTTTTCTAAAAACACACTCCATACAAAGGATAACTTGTCTAGGTATGACATTATTAACATATATTCTCAATTTTGTTTAGGTGGTTGTGGGAGGGATGAAAATTCTCCACATTCATTTTTTTGAAAGTGTGCGGTATCATGTTTTGAACTGGTGGGGTATTTTTATTGCTTTGGCTAATGAAACTATCGTGTTTGCATACCAATTTTTAGGACTTCATTCAAACAACAGAGAAACTCTTCTTATGGACACAAACACAAATTATAAATATTTAGACACACTCACATCAAATGCAAAAATTAAAAGAGAATAAAATTAAATAATGTTTGATTGATGTGATCAAATTATTTTTGTTTTAAATTTTTCCATTTGATGTAAGTATACCCAAATATTTATAATTTGTTTTGTGTTCATAGAAGAGTTTCTCCAAACAACTATACTTTTTGCGATTGCTTTTTAGCAATTTTGCTGACTTTTTTAGAGAAGTGGTTAATGAAACAAGATCGATGAAACTATTTAATTGACTTACGTTGGTTCTTTATAGTCCTCTTTTTTAACCACAAAAATCAACTTCAGATCAATTATTAGACAGTGAAAATTTAAGTTTGGTGTTTGATTAAATCAAAGATTAAAAGTAATCATTGGTGGGTTAATCCACTTTGGTTGTCTTGTGATAGATAATGTGTAATGTAACTCAGCGATAAACCCCTCACACGAAATGGCACCAAAACCTTTCAACTTTCCCGCCAAACGAACTACCGCCATTTTCCTTCTAACCGCCGCCACCGCCGCCGTAGCTACTGCCAACTCCGACGACCTCTCCTCCCAAATCCACGGCATCGTCCGCACCGCCCGCGCCGTCTCCACGGTATCAATCCTTTTCCATTTTCTTCTCGCATTGTTCAATTTCGCTTCATCTTTCGATTTTCAATCTTTCAGGTTACTTCCACTGTCGTCGATTACGAATTCTCGCTCCGCGGCCTTCAAAAACACTCCGATCAGTATCGTCAGACGATTTCCCAGGTAACCGTCATCTCTTGAATCGTATTCATTGTTTCAATCGGCGTCGTAATAGTTTCAATTTTACGTTTTTTTCGGTGATTAGGTTCATCAACGTTCCGCGAAGAGGTTTCTGAAGCTATGTGAAGCTAACAAAGGGTTTTATGTGAAAGCTGGACAATTCATTGCTTCACAAAAAGTGATTCCGAGAGAGTACTCTTCAACTTTATCAGTGTTACAAGATCAGGTGTGATGTGGCTTCCAATGTATCTATTCAATTTCAATTTTCATATTGTTTTTTGTTTGATTATCTTTCTAATTGGAACATTTTGATGATGTAGGTTTCTCCTCTTCCTTTTGAAGTTATTGAGAAAGTGTTGAAGGAAAATCTCGGACCGGACTTCTCTGAGAAGTAAGTTGCAGTCACTAACTGAATTTTGATTTTATGAATCCTTTATCGTCCATTGTTTATCTTATAAGAGCTTTTTTAGTGTATAAGCTTTGACTCTGTTTGGTAAGACACATATTTGAGCTTATAGCTCATGACTTAGTTTGCAAGTTCTTATGACTGAAAATGACTTGTTTGATAACTGCCATTTTCTAACGAGCTTATAACTTATATTTTTGAGCTTATAGTGTTTTTTGATAAGCTAATTCAAGTAGCTTAAAGCTTATAGCTTCTCACTTTTTTTATCTCAATTTTACCCCTGCAATCGTAATTGAAAAAAAAATATTAATTAGATATACCCTTTTTATGTCATTGCATATTCATAAGCTACTTCAATCACTAATTTTACCAAACATTACAAATTCAGTCAACTAACTTGTCCGCTATCAGCTATAAGCTAGCTTATAAGTCATCCGCTATAAGCTAGTTTATCAGCTATCCACTATTTTTTACCAAGCAAAACCTTTATATACAAGTAGAAAAGGAATAAGAGTAAACTCTGGATATGCTCATTACAGCAATAAAAATAAGCTGAAAAGAAGTTATGGACAAGTCATAAAACTATTGTCATAAAATAGTCCAAATAAGCTCTTTTAAATGGCCCTAAAAAGGCTTAAGTTGTTAGTATGAAGTGCATGAATATAGTTTTAAATTTACAATTAGTTTCCTCATGGAAGAGTTCTTTAGTGTTAAAGTTTTAAATGTGACAAATGAATCAACCAATTTTATAGCTTGAATTGGACTTGCCTTTGAGACAACTGATACACTACGCACACCTCTTAAATCACCATGTTCACTTATTCTTTTGCCTATAAGTTAACAATTTAAAATTTTTAGGTCTTCTTTTTTACGTTACAATTCTTATTTTTGTGAATTCCATTATTTCAGTTTTTTGTCCATTGATGAACAACCTATTGGCGCTGCATCTATTGCTCAAGTTCACCATGCAGTACTAAAAAGTGGTCAAGAAGTAGCAATCAAGGTTTGTGTACAGGTTTCGAGACACTATGGAATTCCCGATGGCTGTCATTGTGAACAATACTTTTCTGAAAATGACCATTAATTTTTTTAGACCACTAATTTTTTGAAGTTGAAGTTCAGTTTTTACATCTTAGGCACGTTGCCTGCCTGCAACTGTGATGTTTGAGATAGGAAGCCTGTTTAACTTATTATTTGTTATTGGTTGGGTTGATACTATTTGGTAACACAGACTAGTGAGCACATTGTTTAGAATTGTACTAGGTTGATGTTAGTTTGAGCTTTTGAAGTTGTTATAGTAAAAAGCCTTGTCATTTCAAAAGCATTGTACCTGTCCAAACATTTTCATTTATTACCATTGTAAATTTTGTTGATAACACAGGTATTTTGTTGTCTTATTTTAAATGATTTTATTCATGATTTGTTAGCTTATTAGACTTTTTGGATCAAATCAACGACTTGTTTTCTCATCCCTCATTGTGAAAGTAAAGGTCTAATCTGTTAGTTTATTAATACGGTTTATTGATTATATCTCCAATTGAACCATATTTATGTGCAACTACAAATGTCAAAATAAGATTAGCTATTTGAGCCTAAATTGGGTTTGAGAATAAGTGGATAGGTATAAATGATTTATAGGGTTCAGGGGTTATGGGGTACTGACTGACTAGTTATGGGTTGCATTTGAATCATAGTGATGTTTTAGCCATCTCCTCAATTAGTGGAATTTATTATTTCTGACAATCATGCTAACTAGAAGATACTGTTGTTTTGCTGATTATATGTGGAATTCGGGTAGAGCATAGTAACACATGGACTGCAAAATGCTAACAATATCTGTACTTCTGTCATTATTAAGTAAGTTAACAAGTCTTTCATTTCCTTCCATGTTATGCTTTTTCCAACAGATACTTTGAATTGAGGTAAGCTATATTTCGAAAACTACTTTAATTGTAAAGCCATTTTCTTCCTTGGGAACTAGGTGCAATATCCTTGGATAGAGAAGCAGATGCATTTCGATACAAGAACAATGTATTTCTTATCAAAAACTATTGGATGGGTATGCTCTAACTCTTGACCGCTCTATTTAATGAAAGATATTAAAGAACTTATGCTGGGACTGTTTATTGTAATTAGAACTTTTTAGGCATCTTGAAGAGTAAATAGTCGCTTTAGTCCCTAAAAGTGACAGACGAAGACAAAATGGTCTCTGGGTTAATTAAGAACATTTAAAAGTCCCCAAATGTAACACTCGTTGGCATTAAATTAGTGTCACTTCTCCATCAAATATGCTCATGTCTCATCCATTTTGTCTCGTCATCTACGTATCTGTCACTGACATGAGCTTGCAAACGTTGGCAAGAATCATAATAACTGTTATTTGAACATTTTTGTTCCCTTTGCATGTCGAAAAATCCCCAAATGTGAACTCTAAAAATATTCCAATTTTTATTCACTGTTCTCTCGAAAATATGATGGCAGGTTTGTTATCATTTGAATTGTCGTCATCTTTCTGGAATACCTACAACGACTTCTAGAGCTTAGAGCTGCCATAGAGAGAATAAGCCCCCCTGCACATACAGCCTTACACCCACCAAATACGCCTCCTTTATATATTTTCACAAAGCTCTGGAAGTGAGCGCAGAGAGAGGGAGAACTTGAGGAATAAGATTCAAGAGAAATTGAAGGTTTGTTCATTGATTCCGTTATGTGTTCAGTACAAGCTTATAAAGTAACAGCTTAGATAGCTACCCTACCTGACTAGGAAACAGAAATAATGGAAAGGATAACCGAGTGTGCTGATTCCTAAGTCGTAACTACTGGCCACATTTTCCCTCCTCTAACAAACTTCCTACAATCTCGCTAATATAACTAACTATCTCACCAACTTGCCATCCTACCCCATTTATTTCTCCTAGCATAAATTTTTTCAATAATTTAGGTCTCTCAACCAGTCAACCCCCTAACTCAATTTTACTCCTTTTCTGCATAATGGATTCTATCAAGACCGTAGTAAGTACTTCATCATTTTCTTGAAAAGAGAGGATTTCATGAATTTAATGTCTAATTACATGTCGAGGTTGATCTACATGATCGGCATGTCATGCTGTCTATATACTCTCTTCCTCTTTAGTTGCTTTTGCTTCTTTATATTAAGATTCGTTCCTTTCGCTGCAGCTATACCCTCAATACAGGTTTGGGTGGCTACCGTTAGCATTTGCCAAAACTGTGTCTTCAGAACTTGGTTAGTAAGAAAGCTACGTAAATATAGCTACAATGTTTTTTTTTTTTTTTTTGAAAAGGCATAAATACGGTTGGCTATTACTCCCTATCTGAAATGCATTCTATAATTCTGTCATCACATTTTTCTGTTTGCTTCCTTTATAATTAGATCTCCCAGAAAAATGTGCTATATGTTCATGTTCCAACTGTTGGTTATTGTTTAGTATTTAAATTTTGTAACTATCCATGGAATTAAGGATAAGTAGTCTAAAATGTATTAATCAACGAAACATTATTTTTTTAAAAGCATTAATCAACTAAACATATTCAGTTTTTTTTCTATGGAAAAAGTTATTTTAGCATTTTAAGGCACACTTAGTCATGAATGAGCTTTAGTCCTTGATTACTTTCCTGCAGATTTTGTTCAGGAGGCAAGGAATTCTGAGAGAGCAGCCAAAAATTTCAGAAACAACAAAATGGTCAGAATTCCTCATGTATTCTGGGTATGATAACCGAGTTAATTCTATTCCTCCTATTGACTATCCACATACTACCTCTGTCCCTAAATATCGATCTTCTTGAAAAAAATTCTTGTCCCGTTTTCTAGGGCTCCAATCAAATATTCATCTATATTAATTTCGTCTTTACCAAAATACCCCTAATTATATTTTGTAGCCAATAAGTAAATAATAAATTAAATACTATAAAGTGTAAAATTGAAAAAGTTATATCAATCGTTAGCAAATTTAATACCACTACAATATAATTTTTTTTTTAATTTTGGCGGTTTTGTCAATGGGATCTTATATTAGAGACAAGGCTAGTAATATTTGGTATATTACTTACAAACTTTGCATTATAATGCATGCAGGAGTTGACAACAAGGCAAGTCCTAACCATGCAATTTTATGCAGGACACAAGGTATGATGGATCTATAATGTCAACAGATGATTATTTCTGGGAAAGACTCTATTATATTGTAGTTAAAAAAAAAATAGAGAGTCACTACGGGTTATATCTGAAGATAGGACTTCTAAATTAGAGGACTTCTATTAGATAGCTTCAGATAGGACTTCTATTATATCTGAAGCTACTATAATACCTCTAAATTTCACATGATAAATTGTTCAGCATGAGCCACTACGGGTTATGTTGTCTTCTTTACGCTCTTTCCAATTCAATCTATTACCATATATTACTTTCCAGTTCCACTATCCCCATTTTTTTAGATGACATAAACTCTTCTAAAAATTGTCAAGATCCTTAGATGAATCTTTTGTTTATATTATAATAAAACAAAGTTTTTTTTTTTGTTTTTGGATAAAATTCTAAATCAGTCATTCAATTTTGGTATTATATTATTCTGATTTACAAAGAGGAGCCTTGATGCAATGGTTGGAGTTGTTGCCATGTGATGTGAATATGGCACCTGTTTTAGTTTTGGAATCAACCTCTTGCAAATGCAAGGCTAGGCTGCCTACCGTATATCCATAATGGGTCCGACCCTTCCTTAGACCCTGCATGTAGGGGGCTTTATAGCACCAAATTGCCTTTATTCTCTAGATTTATATTCTATTCAGAGTATCATACAGCTTATGAGAAGAGTTATTCAATGACGACACAAGTTGAATGGACTTAATCTTTGTTGAAGTTATGGGTTTTAGATAGAATAAGGAGAAGAAAAAATATAATTATGGTGAAATATGATTGATGATGATCTGGTACTAACACTAATCCCTGGATTCCAGACTCCTAATCCTAAACATATTAGAAAATCAAGAAGAAAATCATGATAATAACTAAGTAATCTGATAACTAATTCTAGGAGATAATCTAAGATTAGAAATTGATCCTAGGACTGAGATTAGGCTGGTACATCTGGGCCGATGACATGCCGAGACGAAGGCTGAGCCTAGAGTATCTCAGACGAAATTCTAGAGTTTTGTCCTTCACTTCAAACTTGTACAAAGAAAGGTCATCATGATATGAATGATAATTTTTTCCTTTGAGAGTAAAATTAGAATGAAGGACGGAAAGGAAATGCGAATATTGAGATCTGGATCTAGTATATTGAAATGTAAACTTGACGGCATATTAAGATAAACACGCTTAACTTCTGAAATATCTGCATTATTACTCTTTCTTATTGTAGTGGGGATTTAGCAGAAACAAAGCTTTATTATTGAAGTTGGATGGTTTTCTGCTTAGATAGCGCAAAGGTTTTCTGCTTAGATAGCGCAAGCTTGTGCACTTCTCAGTAAAATATTTCTTTAGTATATGAACAAGCGAAAAACCTCTAATTTGTGCAATTAGTACTCAACAAAGCAAGTGGTCCATTTCATATTATGCTACTCCAGTGTGCTTTTAGTAATTTTGCTTTTCAAGCTGTGCTTTGCTTTAGGTTTCTTTATAATAAATTTTGTTACATTCTATTAATAGGATGCTTAATAAATTTCAGATTGATGACTTGGATTTTCTGAATCAGATTGGGGTTGATCCAGATAAGGTTAACTTGTCACAGCTTTGGTGAACTCGTAAATTGTACTTTTACGTTCTTTATATTGGATTAATTGTTTCTTGTGGTAGAATATTAGCAATTGGTTGATGTTTGGTGTACAAAATCAGATGGCTATGGAATCTGAAAATCTCACTCAGTTTGGCCTACTATTGTAGTACTAACGATTTAACTGATAGATTCTAAACCTTTTACTGAAGGTAGCAAAATCATTGTTTGAGCTGTTTGCCGAAATGATATTTGTGCATGGTTACATACATGGTGATCCACATCCTGGTAATATACTAGTTTCTCCTGAAGGTCGCAATGGTTTCTCTTTGGGTATGTACTCGTTTATTTGAGATCAATTTCAGTCTAATTGGACTCTAATCGAAACTTAGAAGAGTGGAATAGTTGAACTTTGGCCCTCACTGACCCTTCTCTTTGGAACCATTTTGCAGTTCTTCTAGATCATGCAGTCTACAGGGAATTGGATGAAGAATTTAGAAAAGACTTTTGTCAGCTATGGGAAGCTTTGGTTCTAAAGGACTCAAAGAAAACAATGTGGTTTGGCGAGCGATTTGGTGCTGGGAAGTATTCTCGATACTTACCCATTATTTTCACTGGAACAACTATTGAAAGGTTCCTTCTTAACTGTCTATTAATGCATATAATGTTTCTAGTTTACATTTTGACAAAATTTCATTATGGTCATTGTAGTTCTCTATTGTGGTTTTCATGTGTTGGTGCATGACAATTGCAACTAAATAGCACAAACCACCGGAATTGGTGTATCTGTCTATGTATTATGTTGGTTTTATATTTTATACACAATTACACATCAATGGTATCAAATTGACATTCAAATTGTGAATTTGAAGACCTATTTCTCTAATCATGAAGTGTATGTCGCTATGAATCGTAAGATACATAATCAACAACTAAAATTAACATTTTATTTTCAATAATGACTTCTGAAACATAAAAGTATTAGCATTTTTAATTCAAAATAGTGAACAATTATTGCATAAACTGATATATAAATTGATATATTATATATGAACTTCAAAATAATCCAAAATCCAAGTCATAAATCAAAATGACAAAAAAGTGGATGGCTGTCCAAGTTCAAGTGTTCAACATCAACTCGAAGCACACATTACTATATCCCGAGACCTATGTCATTTGGTTCATTGATAGGACCCAAAATAGATAATAGCAGAAATATGTGATGATTACTCTGATAAAACTGTGTATCAATACTCATACTACTGAAATACCAATGGAAATGGAGACTTGCTCCTCAGAGAAGATGATGAACTATAACTAAATGGTAAAGGATAAATTCTGAGAACAAACTTCCCTACTTGGCCCAAAACCACCCAAACTAATTTCTAATTCTCAAATACTTTTTTCGGTGCCCATCCTCTCCTTCATATAACCGTATCTCTCTCCTAGAATATTCTCTACCTATTTTTTCTCTGCCACTTGTCCTTTCTCTTTTAGAGCATAGCAGAATCCCCTCCATGGGAGGCCCACAACGCGGCCACCATTCATCCTACTACTCTGATGTCAAATAATCTTCCTCTACATACATGATTCGTTGGAGCAGAATTCTTGCACATATTTGTTGTGGTATATGACTGAATGTCTTTGGTTTTTAGCCTATGATTTATTGCTTGAAAGTTGAAACTCATTGACAGATATATGCAGCAGGATGAAAAAAGTTTGTTGCATGAATAAACTTGTTACGTTTTTGCTGTCTTTTGTTTGCATACTGTTCTTTTTGGAATGACACCTCGTTCTCTTTTGTGATCTTCGCTCTTAATAAAAAAAAATTCTAGTTTAAAAAATATATGATGCAACTTTTTTCTTGTGAGTTGCAGCAAATATTCTTCTGGAATGTCAATCGAGGAAAAAGAGAATATGAAACATGAATTGAAATCTCTGTTGTTTGAGGACTTATCTTCATTCATGGAGTCTATGCCACCAGATTTTATTGCTATATTGCGCGTAGAGTAAGAAACAGTGTTCATGCTTGTCCTATTGGATGCTAAAATTTTATGTTACTTGATGTCACTAATATATTTTCTTCATTCTAGTGCACTGCTAAGGTCTACCATTAGAAAGATGGATGTCTCACGGCTCACCAGATTGCTAACTTACACCAAATATGCAGTGCATGGTAGTCTCTGTCCAAAATTGAATGGCGACTTGTGTAAAATGCCCAGAACAAACATTTGTAAGTCACCTTGTAATTTAAGTCTACATGAAAGCCTTCGTTGATCTTCAAGGCCTTGCAGAATGAGTTTTGCATCTTACCTTTCTTTGTATGCTTCCAGATTTTGCTGTGAAAGCTGTTTTCTTAAGTTCCATATCAACACTAAAATATATTCGCATCCTAATCAAGGTCCTTTTTGGTGAGAACTCTTACTTATAATTTGATATTATATAATTATCACCTCTAGTTTGAACTAACTACTATCATTTTTCTCCCTTTATCAGGGGCCATATTTGACAGTACCCCTTGGCAGCAGAAAGTGAAGAATGTACAAAATTACTTGTATCGCAAGATTGGTTGTAGTGACTTCTGGGGCATTCTGGTCCATTCCACCTTTCTTCTTTTCTGTATTCATCCTAATGCTTTGTTCTGAACATTGAATTCTATGACTGAAGTGAGAGCTCGTTTGAATGTATTCGAGCTCCATCCCGATGCAGCCTGCAATCTGCAAATAGCCAAAAAAAAAGGGACCCATCTTCGTGCCTCCTTCTAAAAGCGAGTGGTGTATTACCTTTCCAATTACATGTTTCTGTCAAATGTCTCAAACTGTGTAAAACAATAAATTATAGAATCAAAAAGTCTCAAACTGAATGATAAAATTACTGCATAGGTTTTATTGCCAAAGTCACACTGAACTTCTAGCACTACATTTATAACTTTATTATTTAGAATGCCTTAAAAACAATTGATTCAGATTTTACTACCGAAAAATAAAAACAATTTGTTTAGATTTATTGACAAGGAATTGTGTACATTCAAATAATTTATGACTTATCGTATAAATTCTTATAAGCAATTTTGAGTAATCAAAGAAAAAGTGAGAAACAGTTACATTATTTATAAATAGAACCTATTGAAATAAGCCAAAGATAAATTATAAACATGTCATAAATTATTTTCATTAGCTCTTCTGAATACTCACACAATTCCTTATGTTAATGAAAATAATTTATGAAGGAATTGTGTAAACATGTCATAAATATTTATACAAACAACATATTGGTCCAAATGGCAAGGGATTGCCCCTTCAGATGAAGTGGAAAGGGACTTGACCTCGTTAAGCATGTGGTTAGTGGTTTGATTTCTGACTTGTGTATGAAAAAAAATCTTATTGGGAGGAAAGAACCCATATTGTGTGTCCTATAGGATTTTTAATGGAGATTAGTCATTGCTAGATAATGGTAGAAACTTTGATCCGATGTCTCTGTAACAAAAAAATATTATTTTATTTATTTTTAAAAAGCTAATGACACTTTTTTTTGTTGACAAAAGCCAATGAATGACACTTGCTAAAAGTAAAACAATTCATCCAACAGTAATAATAGAAATAAACATACTAAATAGAGACAAATTCACAGTGCAATCCATATAATTCGGTAAATGAATGAAAATAGGATTGTGTAAGTTTTGTGATGATTAGTATTTTCATAAGTAACTATAACTTAATCACATTTCTTTCATACACACATCTTTCATCACAACACTCTCTCACTAAACAACAAACATCCATATCTGATCTGCGCTAGGCAACCACCGTACACGATGGTTCTATCAGAAACTGCAACCCATATGGACGCCTCTGTCCATTCAACATTCGCCTCTCGCTATGTCCGCACATCCCTTCCCAGGTTCGTCACTTTTTTTTGTTATCATGTTATTGATACGTAGTTTTCACCGTCATTTAATTTCTAGCTATATCTATGCATTATATGGTTGTCATTACATATTGATATATTGATGGCACATTATATGTACAATGTATGATTGATGGAGCATGCATAATGTGCATGCATGTAGGTTCAAGATGGGGGAGAATTCGATCCCAAAGGAAGCTGCGTATCAGATCATAAACGATGAGTTGATGCTTGATGGTAACCCTAGGCTGAATCTTGCATCATTCGTCACCACATGGATGGAACCAGAATGTGACAAACTCATCATGGCTTCCATTAACAAAAACTATGTCGACATGGATGAATATCCTGTCACCACTGAGCTCCAGGTCATACATTCATGCACTCTCAATAATTAACGTACATGCATGTCGTTTTTAATTATTAAAATTACAAAATGTTACTCTAAAATTGCAAAATCATATGTGATCAAAGGTAAAATCATAATTAAGAGTATATTGTTGGGCTAACTAAAAAAAGGAAAATAATGTATATCTAGGAGACAATGAGTACGAGTATGAGTCGATCCACGAACCAAGTCATTCAAATCAATCAACTTATAATTTAACCCAAATCCAATCAAGTCGGGGTCCAACCCGTTTAAACGTGTTTGATTCGGGCAACGGATTTTGAACATATCCAATTCAGTGATAGAATATACACATATATTTTATTTTTCTTCAAAAAATAGCACAACCACTTTCCCTAAATCTATTTTTTCCTTTACAATGATAGATTTAATTAATTGTAAAACTTAACTTTAAATCTAATTTGAGAGACATCATGATTCCTTCATTCACACTCTTCCCTTTGTTTAAGATGATATGCATTTGCTATTGAATTTAATTCAAATTGTGGATGCATTTTTAAGCATTCAATATGTGTTTTACTCTTCGAGTACTAGATTTTTATTTTTTTTGAATGATTAAGTACCACCACAAGTTTGTTCATTGAATTACACTTTTTGTAATTTAAAGGGTCTTGTTAACAAATGTCCTAAGGACATTGTTTAAGAAATCAAAAAAATGAAATTTCATTTTGAAAATACAAGTCAAATACTTGTTAATATATTAAATACACATTTCTTGTCAAAAAAAAAATATTAAATACACATTTTTCTATGAAAAATTAACCTCTCTTGATACTTTAAACAAACATTTGCTATCATGTTCTTAATTTAAAAGTTATTTTTTTTCTGCATGAACCACAAATCCAACTCAATTCTACTCATCCATGATCGAGTTAGCTTGGTATAATTTTAGTGTTAAAAGTACGAGTTCAACACTCAAGCCAAAGACAATTGATTGGTTTGATATTAAGTTTGGTCAAATTCAACTCATCACTCAACCTAAAAGTAAAACACCCCTGGTATATCTATCAAAATTTTACGAGACTGAGTTTGCATAGCTCTTGGACCATCTGTTTTTTCATTTTATTTTTCTCATAATTCCTTAATCGAAAATTAGATTTCTTAACACTTTTCCAACCCTTATCACAAATAAGATAAATATACATTTCTTCTACTTCCCCCTCTCATTATCATCCATATTCTCACATATATGTAATCATACGATCATGTCTACGTTTCTTGTTCAACATTAGATGAAAATACTCCTCGTTATTATTATGAGACACATTTAAAAAAGAATGTATTGTTCATTTACCCCCTCAAAAAATGTACTGTTTAATTAATTATTTCATTTGCTTCAAGAATTTACTATATTTATGTGACTCGGTATGTTCTAATTATTATTGGTCTTGATGTCAAACATTTTTTAATACAAAGTATTCATAATAAATCTTCATAAACTTGTGAAAAAGCATACATAATTTTTTAAATTACGTTATATCTTGAAAACATAAAGGTGAGCTGTGGAAGAAAAAAAAAGAATATTATTAGTGGGTACAGATGTAGGGGCATGGATAATATTATCTTCTCTTCAATTTTTATTTTTTTTACAATAACCAATCTTGGCTATTACCAACCCGTGAGTAGTGAGTACCCAATAGACCACAAGATGGGTGAGAATTTAAGGTTTTTTTTTTTTTTTTTAGGAAAGAATTTTAGGTTAAGTTGCTTCTCTTATTTCACACTTTTGCCTAAACCTTATGTGAGGGGTATGAATACTTTGTATTAAAAAATGTTTGACAACAAGACCAAATATTTTGAAGATGAATGTGATTTTTTTAATACAAGGCATTCAAGACAAAATTGTGATTGATTGATTATTGTATAAATGAAACTCAAAATATTCTTAAGCAGAAGGCGCAGAAAAAACAATATGTTTTCAATATTTTTTCCTGTGCAAAATTTTGTTTTTATCTTCGAAAATTGAATGTGTAAAGACAAATTAAAAACCAAAATTTTTAAGAGTAAGAATACAACAAAATTTGACAAAAATCCAACTCTATCCACCTCATTGCCAATCTTCTCTGAGTCCCCACATGCATGAGAATTCTCCAAAAAATAATAATAATTTTGTGCTATTAATTTAGTGAAGGAGAATATATCTTCCTCTATCTATACAAAGATAAAGTAATTAATCTTCTTACCCAATGAGAGGTAAACAAAAGTAAACGTCATCCTCTTTTCTATCTATACTAACAACAAACAAATAAGGTCAATATGAATCGCATGTGTTGTTGAAAGGAGGAACACCAAGTTGGCATGCATGTGGGTCTTGGGTAGTAACTGTATCCATACACATGCATAATAAATTAATAACTTCGTACTACAATATAGTAATAAATTTATAGCATTGTACTAGCTAGAAACTAGGGGGCAATAATATTATTATTTAGGTGATTTAGGATTATCCTACATAATTCAAATGAGTAAAGCTAAAAATAAAAGACAAATTCATATTAAATCTCATAAGGCAGTTGATCTTAAAAAATCACGTGCTATAATATAAGTGTTTTTTTCTTTCTTTTCTTTATATCCCTTTAGCTTTATGTTACATTTTTATTTTATTTTGATCAAGCAGTTTAATTACTAGATTCACACACCTTAAGTGTGAAAAAGTGGAGAATCTCACATTTAAACTCAGACCCCGACATATCAACGTCACAGCCGCTACCAATTGTGTTATACTTGCGAGACTTAAATTTTATACTTACATGTTTATCATTATTCAATATTTTTTTCTTTATGCAATACTTCATGTGGTTTAGAAGTTATATTACTAGTGATACTTCCTTCATCTCATGTTAAGCATCATTTAAGATTATGCGAACTGTTCAACAAAATGATTTAGTGTAATAGTTTCAATGATAAAATAAACTTCATTATTAAAGTACCCTTATTAATAGTATTAGTGGAATAGTTAGATGAATTGAGATACTCAAATATTCCAAATGTGACAACGTAGAAAAATTTATTTGATACCAAAAATCTTCAAATGATTTTTCAGTACTTGTTTTTCCCCTGTATTCTAATAATAATCCTGCTATTATAATGGCAAGTTATTGAAAACATCAAAATATTTTTGAGTTTGCTACTATTTTGAACTTCCAATGACATTACCATGCAGAACCGTTGTGTTAATATGATAGCTCATCTTTTCAATGCACCACTGGAAGAGTCAGAACCTGCAGTTGGTGTTGGCACTGTTGGCTCATCAGAGGCCATAATGTTAGCTGGATTGGCATTCAAGAGGAAGTGGCAAAACAGAAGGAAGAGTGAAGGGAAGTCTTGTGACAATCCCAACATTGTCACTGGTGCCAATGTTCAGGTCTAGCACATGATTTATTCTGCCAATTGTACAAGAGCATCATCATCATTGTTATTGATATTTGTTTCTGAAAATTATGGCACCAATTTTTATAATGAGTCATTAATCGAGTTTAATCGTGTTTGTGTGAAGGTTTGCTGGGAGAAATTTGCAAGGTACTTCGAGGTGGAACTGAAAGAGGTGAAGCTGCGTGATGGATACTATGTAATGGACCCTGAAAAAGCTGCAGAAATGGTGGACGAGAACACTATCTGTGTTGCTGCTATTCTTGGCTCCACGCTAAACGGAGAATTCGAAGATGTCAAGCGCTTAAACGATCTCCTAGTTGAAAAAAATGCCGAAACTGGGTACTTCTCTCACTCTCGTTTATAGGATACGGATTCCCTACTGTTATAATACCAAAGTCAGTCATCGATTAGAGATCGAACAACTCCTGTTATACATTCATTAAATTTATTTTAAACGATCTTATTCCGCATACCAAGTTTAAACTTAGACTTGAATTGACATATGAAATCCTTTGGCAGTTGGGACACTCCAATTCATGTGGATGCAGCAAGTGGTGGATTCATTGCACCATTTCTTTATCCAGAGCTTGAGTGGGACTTTCGTTTACCACTTGTGAAGAGTATTAATGTTAGTGGACACAAATATGGTCTAGTCTATGCTGGTATAGGTTGGATTATCTGGAGAAGCAAAGAAGACCTTCCTGAAGAACTCATTTTCCACATTAACTATCTTGGAGCTGACCAACCAACCTTCACTCTCAACTTCTCCAAAGGTAAACATAAAATTGACACAACCAATAGAATACACTTGGATCACTCTCACTATGCTCTACTACTATTTATTACCTTTTACTTTATCATACTGATTTGTTTCAATGCAGGTTCTAGCCAAGTTATTGCTCAGTACTACCAACTGATTCGTTTGGGTTATGAGGTACGTAAGGCACTATGAGAGTGACAAACTCTACTAACTAATTTATAATCAATTTTTTTATGCTCTACATGTAAACTCACAAGTATCAAACATCTTAATTAAGTGCTTATCATATATATATATATATATATATTTATATATATATATAAGCTATTTCTGTAACAAAAGATAAAATCAGATCAAATTGTCTTTACATAAACGAAAGGCTGTTTTCATACGCTGTCTCAAAGAGCTTATGAAAATAAGCAGAAAACAAGTTATAAAAATGTCATAAGTTGTTTCCATAAGCTCTCCCAACAGTCACATAAGTGATAATTTAATGCAGATTTATAGAAATGTCATTATTTGTTATTAGTTGGGTTGTAGGGATGCTTAATCCTAATAATGTTGGTCCTAATCACATAAAACATTTTTCTGAAACTTAATGCTACAAATAATTGATAATTTCTTTGTTAATTGGGTTGTAGGGATATAGAAATGTGATGGAAAACTGTAGAGACAACATGATGGTGCTTAAGGATGGGCTCGAGAAAACAGGGCGGTTTGAGATTGTATCCAAAGATGAAGGTGTGCCATTAGTGGCTTTCACTTTGAAGGACCACAATAACTTTAACGAATTCCAAATCTCTGATATGCTGAAGCGCCATGGTTGGATCATTCCGGCATACACCATGCCACCGGATGCAGAACACGTGACAGTGCTCCGTGTTGTGATCAGGGAGGACTTCTCGCGCACCTTTGCAGAGCGTCTTGTCATTGACATCACCAAGGTGATCCACGAGCTGGATTTGGTTCCTTCGAGGGTAGTAAGTACAAACACTATAACAGTTTCTGCTGGAGAAGAAGATGCAGACAATGATGGCACAGTAACGATTGCTAACAAGAGTGTTCTGGAGACTCAAAGGAAAATCACTACAGCTTGGAAGAAATTTGTGATGGACAGGAAGAAGACGAATGGTGTTTGTTAGAGCCTTTTTTGGATAATTTTGAAGCTAAATAAGAGTGAGTTTATGTATTTTTTATACATAAATAAATTAGGCAGTATGCTTGAGTAACTCAAGCCATTTCTCTAATTCAGATTTTGATTGAGGTGAAAACCTACTATATATGTATGCTCTCAACTACGAGTTATTATTAATATATTCCCAAAATATTGTTTGAATTTTCTTATTAATTGTTCTTAAATTTATGTTTAAGCTATGCTCTCTTATTTTTATTGTTTCACTTATTTTATTTGTGTGTTTGGGAACGCTGCAATATTTGAATATATCCATTTTTGCTAAAAAAAATATGGGCATAACTTAGAAAGCAGCATATAATGTACAATTTCTAATAAAATATTAATACTTCAATTTTTTTGTTTTAATACACTGTCAAATGTATAAAAAAAGAGTGTAACACATGGTATGTGTATTAACTAACCTGAGATAACATCTTCATGAATCAATACGTTCATTTAGCTCCCATTCCTCATCGAAATTTTAGTAACTCTGAACTGAGAAATTTACCATGCTAGAAAGGTCAATATGATGGCAAGTAGAGTAGGAGTTGTGTAAACGATTGCAGGATAATCACAGTCATTTAGAGGTACTCAACTGCAGAGTGGCTTCTCAATTTTATGCGCATGAACAGAAAGAGTAGCTATTGACTGCATACCAGAAAAGATTGACATCTAAACAGTACATATCAAACAAGATGTGTGCAATCCTATAAGTTTGCCAAGGAAATGTCCATAAAATATTAAGTTAAAATTACGCGTTTAGTATATTAAATATTGACAAATAAATAGTGGCACAAAAATACAATGAAGTTCTAACTTCTAATGGCACCAAAAATAATTGGCGAAAGATGAACATTGAAGCCTTCGGGAGTCAAAATCCTATCAACAGGCAACCACAGAAAGATAAGGGAAATATTTAAAGTGCAGTTATTAAAGCTAGGGAATTCAACATTAATCTACAGAAACCGGGCAGTAATACATTAATCTAAATAATCCCCTTAACTAAAACTTGCATTAAAGAGAAGTGCAATTTTTTTTTTTTTGAAGAAGTGCAATTGTTGCAAGTCGCAAAACACAAAAAAAGAACACACATAGGCATATATTACTGAACTTTATAAGTGGAATCATACAGAAACTTGGAAAGCCACGGAGAAGGCATAATAGATTTCACCTTTATTAATTTTCAACAGAAAGCTTGTTTAACATCAATTTCTTAATTCAAACTTGCCTTATACAAGTGTGTACCCATTAGAACTAGAACAATGATCTAACCAAAAGTTCCATAACCTTCCCCAGATTACTTTAGTAACATTCCACAGTAACATCTTGCATTGCTCTGCAGCATCAGATGAATGAACCACTTGTGTTGAATAAATTTGCGCCAAAATGTGTACACTAGAGGCAGAATTGCATAAATAAACCCCAAAATTTCTTTCTCAAGGTCCTTAATTGCATGTTATTGTCATTGACTTTACATCATGAACAAATGAATACATATATATCTCTCTATCTCTATTTACACTGAGTCAATAATTAAAAATGGCCTTGTTCAACCGAAAGATTTCCATCAGACTATATCTCCACCATTGAAGCTGTTCTCCGATGTGGAAGTAGAGATGGTGAGTATACCATCACAGTCAGATACACTATCTTGCAAGCTCATTAAGAGGTGAGAGTGTGAAGTACTCAGACCCGTAGAAGGCTTCGTTCTCGGGACAATTGGCACTTCAGCTTCACCCCCTAGCATCTGAACCACACTTCTCATTGTTGGTCTAGCCAAAGGATCAGGGTGTGAGCAAGCTAACCCAACCAAGAGTACCCTTCTCATCCCCGCTTCATCGAACTCGCCCTCGAGCCTTGGATCAACCGCCATTAACAACCTTCCTTCCCTGTGTAAACTCCAAACCCATTCCACCAAATTGCTACTCACTCCAACTTTGCCAACACCAACAGCATCTTTCTCTATTGGTCTCCTCCCACTAGCCACCTCAAGAACCACAGCACCATAACTAAACACGTCGGTTTTGTCGGTGGCTTTACCTGTAAGGAGATACTCGGGTGCTAGATACCCCATTGTTCCAGCAGCCACCGTGGCATCCGGAGACTTGTCATGCTCAGTTTGCCTTGCTAATCCAAAATCTCCCAAACGCGCATTGAACCCTTCGTCCAACATTATGTTACTAGTCTTAATATCTCTATGAATTACCTGATTTTCACACTCTTGATGCAAGTAAGCCAAAGCGGATGCCACACCCAACAAAATCTTTCGGCGGTGAGACCACGGAAGAGGCGTTCTAGCCTCGAATAAAGCCTTATCCAAACTACCATTAGGCATCAAATCATACACCAACAAAATCTCGCCTTTCTCATGACACCATCCTTGAAGTCTAACAAGATTCCGATGTCTAAGGCTACCAATTATAGACAACTCAGATAAAAACTCATTCTTACCTTGACTACTATGACTACATCTCTTCACAGCAATAATGTCACCATTCTCAGTCAAAATTCCCTTATACACAGTCCCAAATGCACCATGACCAATAATCCTATTCGCATTGAAACACTTTGTAGCAGATTTAAGCTCCTTGTAACTAAACTGCTTAGGCATTTTAATTATCTCCGATCCAAGCGAATCAAATCGACTCACACGCTTCACTTTCTTTGAATACAACCAAATCATAGACCCGGCAAAAAGTGCTAAAACAAAAGCACCAGCAGTAACAACACCAGCAACAGCTCCCAAACCCTGCTTACACAATCCATTATGACAACTCTTCTTACTCTCTTTTCTTTCCTCATTCGAAGAATTCATTGTAGGAGCCATAGAAGGAGGTGGTGACCTCGCTGAATTCGCCGTGGTATTCATCATACTAACAGCCGGAGGAGGCGGCAAACCACCGGAACCCGTCACAAAAGATGAACTAAAACTCCACCATTCAATCCTATGAATCTCTGTACTACCTTGAGTAGAACCAGAAAAGCCAACATACATAAAATCATTCAAATACAAACCCATATCAAGATTCATAGTCAAAATTGGATCTTTAGGCTTCAAATTAGAATAAGAAACCCAAACATTGAACCCATTATTAGATCCATCAAATTCAATCCAAGCATTCACACTATCACCACTCTTAAGATCAACCCCAATTGAATCCAAATCACCAACTTTACTAGAAACAACACTATTAAGATCAACACCAACATGATTCCCATTAATATCCTTAAACTCAACATCCATAAGGGTATCAAATTCAACCGCCACAAACCCATTTCCGGCAAGACCAAGATAACCACCGGCGTCACCAAGAGAGTCATCGTCCGGCGAGATTACAAAGGCAAGTCCACCGCCGATGGAAGAAGGGTTCAAATTGGTGACTGAGAAAGAAAAGAAAGTGGTGAAGCTCGCCGGAGTAGCGGTGCCCGGTTGCCGGAAACTGATCGGACGGGAATATAATGCTTGACCGGCGCCGGAAAATGGAACGGTGAGGTCACGTGTTAGTGTGACGGTGCCATTGTTGAGATGAGCGTCGCCGAGAAGTTTGAGGCTTGTGAGTGTTAAGGTTCCGAAGTCGAATTCGGTGGAAGCGATTATTGAGAAGGTGAAGCTGAAAAATGAAAGAGCAAAGAAGGAGGAGAGAGAAAGTTGAGACATTGATGAGAGAGAGAGAGAGTGAAGTGAAGTAGTGAAGAGAGTGTTGTTAATGTTGTTTCAATTAGTGTTTATGTTACTGTTTTTGTATTTTTCTGAGAAATTGAGAGAATAGGCATTGAAAATGAAAATGAAAATGAAAGAAGAGGTGTGAAAGTTTCTTTGTTCACGGGAGAGATTTGAGAGAGAGAGTGACAGAGAATCCCATGGGAAAATGAACAAGACAGGTGGATGGTTAACATACATGTTTCTCTTTTCTTTCAACGGTTATTTTTTTCTTGTCTTTTCTTCTTTTTCTTTTTCTTCTACTTCATTAATATACTCTTGACTTAAGCTAATCAAATGGATTTGTTTTGGATACTTAGATTTAATTTTGGGATATACCTAACAAAATAGTTATTAATTAATATTTTAAAGATATTGTCAAAAAAAATTCTAAAAATCGAACCAAATCAGATGGTTTGGTTGATTTTTTGACCTTGAGGAGGAGCATACTCCAAAGTCTCAGGTCAACACCATCAGACCAACCTAAGTAGGTTATCAGTTTGATTGATTAATTTTCAACAATGATATGATTGGAGCTTTGTTGTGTTATAATCTACCAATTTAGTGTAGTTAAATCGTGATTTAGAGATATTGTCGATTTGAAGTATGGTCAATTTTACAAAATTGATACTAATAGACAGATGGTTGATTGTTTTGTCATGATATGATGTTGGTATTGAGATTGATACTATTATTTTTAAATTGTCTTAACTTTAGCATTCAGATATAACGTTGTAACTACATCACGCAATTAATGATCATAACCGTTTGCCATTGTCTGAAATTTGTTATAGTTGATTTATGTAGTGTCTAATATGAACCGTCCAATTTAAAATCAATGGTTGAGATTTAAAACATCGTACAATTATAGTGTCTTTTTTGTTTTTGAATGGCGTACAACTGTAGTGTCTAAATCTTTATAGCTTCATGCATCTATTTGTCTCACTTCATGCATCTATTTCTTTGAGTTTTCGCACCGTTATGCACCACCATGATCTAGCACTCCTTCTATGCTTTGAATACGTTTTTTCTATTTTTGTGAAATTTATTTCTGACTATCATACTTTGACTAGCCGACACTTGACTAGCACCACAACCGAGTGCACCACCTCTGAGGTCAAAATACATGCAAATCAGTTCTCTCAAAATAAAAATTACGTAAATCAGTATAATCATTATTCATATTATAGTCAATTATACACCTTGCCAAGCAAAGTTATATATTTATCAAATAAGTTCACAAATATATGCACATGATATAATTATGAATATAATTAGATGTATGTGTAAATGTTTATATATCAATAATAATGCATGAAGAAGTTAAACTCAAAATTATTTTTATAATCAAAATACATAACCAATCCATAAGGAAGGTACTGTCTTTAGATCTTTATGGTTAGCAGTCATATGATTAGTTTTTTCGCAATATATGAAATAAAGGTATTCTTTAGCTTAGTACGAAAAAAAGTAGTCTTTGGCTAACCAAAATAATAAATGAAGGTATTCTTTAGATTACTAAGAAAGCAAACTAAAAAGTGCATGTAAAAGTCATTAATCATAAGAAAAGTAATGTTAATATACATTTGACTCTATTGATCATATTTAATGATAGTATAGTAAAAACACTTTTCATAATTAATGACTCTTTTCTATGCGATTAAATAAAATGAAGGATGTACCCAAAAGAAAAATTGAAGGATAATTATGAAGTTGAACTTTTATTTAATTAAAAAATTCCTCATTCCCATTTTTTTTTCTTTCTAAAATTATAAGTTGTCAACTAGCTTATTGTGCCTCTCAAAAAAAGAAAAAACTAGCTTATTGTGCTTGTTAAATAGACCCAACAAACCGCCAAAGGTTGAGTTTAGCAAAAATGGCTAAACTCCCACAACATAACGAATCAATATTCGAATTTCAACTGAGAGAAGTGCTCACTCATATTTAATATGCGATATGTCTCAAATAAGATTTTCTTTGATGAAGAAAACTTATACTAGGAAAAAAAAATTGAATATGAATATTTGCTATGGAAAATCTATAGCAAATTATCTCCTATAATGTTTCAATAGGTAAGATAATTTGCTATGTTTCTTTATCGTAGATATGACATTTACAATTTGCAAGTGCATAAACCCAACCATCGAGCTAGATAACACTTCAATAAACATCAAATTTCTCTCACAAACAAATTTTTAATGCTACTGTGCTTTCATAACTTAATTCCAATCCAGAAGATAATTTATGTTTTTTTTTTTGTGGTCGGGGTTTGAACCCCAGACCTTGCATATTTTATGCATTGTTCATATCAACTGAGTTAAGCTCACAATGACAGATAATTTATGTTTAATCAATGTGTTAACGGTGGTGTATTTATTTAATTAAGAAAGGTTAAGTTAGCAAGTAAAGTGTGGGTTTGCGTATGAACGCGTTCAAATGAAATATGCAGACAAATGCTTAGCCTCGAGTCAAGGACTCTCATTCTCTCTTTCCCCGTCACAGTCACGGACATGTGCACTAACCACAATTTATTCTGTATCCATCCCTTTTCTGCATACGTCTTTTTATATTTATTCCCTCCTTTGCTTCCTCATTTTCTAAGGTACACTACCTTTTCACGTGCTAACTAACGGTATTCATGAAAAAATATACTATTCTTTTTTAATCGTTACATTTTGACATTTTACGCAAATCAAAACAATCAATAAATGTTACTACTTTTGATACAATTATTTTTACTTTTACTATATTGACCTTATTAATTTAATATTTCATTTCATATGTTTCTCTCTGCAATAAATATTTAAGGGTAATATTGGTAAAATAATATTTAATGTTGCATTGAACTTTGAAAGTGACAATTAATTAGGAACAAAAATTTTCTCTAAAAGTGACAATTAAAAAGGAACGGAGGGAGTATATGAAAATGACAAATTAAATGATTAAACAAATAATCCATAAAGCACGAACAATTCTTGAATTAAGAATGTTTTAGTGTCGAACACGCGACACCTATACAACATCTATAATTACATTAAAATATGTTATTTTCTCGACTTATTATCTATGTTAGCGTGTCAGTGTTCATGTCATGTTCGATGTTTGTGTCTGTGTCTGTGCTTCACCGAATATAATAAAGAAAATGATTTTCTATTTTATTAAAAAAAAAAACTAGTTAAGTTAAGTCAAACTACAAATATAAGGTTAGAAGCATTCAACTTTAGTTAAAAAATAATTTCTTTTTAATTTTTAATTTTGGTAGTATGACCCATAAATTTACTATACCAATCATATTTAAGTAATTGTATGATATATGTGAGTGTAATATTGTAATTTTAAATGCTGCGTTAGTATCGCTTGCAGTTTGAATATTGCCAAGATTCTTGCTAACACCATATGAGTAGAAAAGAATAAAGGGAGGTGGTAGTAATTAATTTTTCTATTTAAGATCAAAAGAACAAAGGGAGGAAAAAAGGACTTTATTTTTCTTGCTTTTTATATTTACAAGGATCCAATAGTAGAATTGGAAACGAATCCACCCTTTGTTATTTTGTGTTACTTTTTCTTTCTTTGGTTATTCCTTTCCTTTGGAGATGATGTCTTGATGATTTTAAGTTTGATAAGGATATTTTATTTTAAGAATTTGGATTCTCTGATATCGCCTAAATCACACATTTACGATGTCATCATGTTGGATCAAGATCGAATAATGGAGATTTTAAGATTGGAGTTTTAGTTTAATTTACAAAAAACACCAAAATAATTTATTGAAATCGGCACTATCCAATTTTTATCCAACTGTCATCGGTGTAATGATCGCGTAAATGTGGAATTTTGGCGACACATGATTTTGTTATTTTACACTATTAAAAAGTTAATGGAAGCTTTTAAAAAAGGAACATCAACACTATTTTTTATGAAAAGGACATCTACACTAAAAAATTGACAAGAGAAACAAGTTCAATTAAAACAGCCAACCGGAAAATGTTGCTCAAGAAACGCTTGTTTAAAGTGGACAAATGAAAACATACACCAATATTTCATTGATCATTGATGTGCACGCAACGTTTGTTTCAACAATTTCATAATAATAAGTGACAAATGAACCGTTAAGATATAAATATTTTGCATTAGAATAGTCAAAGAGTCTATTTTTCAATGATGATATCATTGTTTTATGATAAGTATAGATAAGATGCTGTTCCCACCTCAACAACTCATAAAAGGTATGTAAATGGAGCCAACCTTTTAGTACTCTAACTTTACCAAACTTATACTCAAACTATGTGCCTTTTTGACATTTTGGTTACTTCATCTAAAAGCCCTATATGCTACCTTTCCACAAAGCTGTGTAGCATCTCTTTGGTCTCAATATCCACTTATGTTTTTTTATTTGTAAAATTTTCCTTCGCAGATATATTAACCAATACCTCTGAAGCACTAGTTAGTAAGACTTAAAAAAAATTCTTAATTAAAATTTCTTATATACATATATGTGTGCGCGAACGCGGGCATATGCATGTATGTGAATTGTGTGTGCGAGCAAAGTAGTTTGAATGATTGGTGTATGTTTTCATTAGTAGTTTCCTACCTAGTGAAAAATATTAATTCTTGTTATCTCTTAAAAGATTTTCACCCATGTGGGGGAGTTATCCTAATTGTATGTGTGTGGTATGGAATGTTTTATGTGGCAGTCTGAATATCATCAGTACGTAATGTGGATAATTCTGTTGGGAATTTGCTAGGGTTTGCCATGCTGCACAGTTGACAAGGGTCCCATATATGGTTTGGACGTTTGGTAGCATTGCTGATTCACTTGAACCAGGAAGTGTTATATCATCATTTCTTGTATATTTTGTAGGGCTACTCTTCAAGTGTGTTGGATCATTGTTGCCTACAAATGTTGTATGTTTGATCATATAGTTAAAGTGGGCACACACATGTCACATGCTCAACAACTTAATTGTACGTTATTTTTATCATATGTTGATTACCCAATATCATGTTCCATGTTTTCCCTGATTTTTCTGGTGAGAACCATTTGAGTTTGTTTTTGGTCCCTTAGCTTAATAGGAGTATATGTTTGTTATTTTATCTTTTACCTAATATTCCTTTTGATCTTTTATCTCTATTCTTATTCGTTTTAGTTATTTATTTTTCAAGATGTTATACACGTTTGTCTTTTTAGCTATTTATGTTAATTGAAAGTTGAATGACAGTTAATTTGTATTCTAATCTGAAACTCAGGTTCACAAACGTACATTAGTAATGTCCATGTGAAATAGTATAAAATTTTGCTTAAGTGGCATTCTTCATAAATATTTCATGACAAAAGAATATATTTTTGAAACAAAACTTAATAAATTGGATGAAATGTTAAGGGATATATCTTCAAACTTAATCAGAGTTTTGTCATTCATTACAGTCCTATCCGATTCAATGTATTATTCTCCGATTCAATGTATTATTCTCTACGGTTGACATAAATGATATCTAGTTAAAAAAAAAAATACAACATGTGCTATTAAGGGTTATATTATCATAAAGTTATGAAAAATATTACAAAAAATTGATTTAGATAAAACAAAGGATGTGAAAGAGATTATTCTATTAGTCGCACATCAATAATACCTAAAAAACATAGTACATCGATAATGACTAATTTAACTGCTTTAATTAATTGAAAAAATTATGTTGCTGATTATAGAGCTCAACAACTCCCAGTTAATTCATGTAATGGAGCCAAATGATCGATACTTCCACTTAGGCTTTCCAAGTTCACTATGCATGCTTGATGTGAAGTCACTTTCAGAAGACACAACAATAATGGATCTTAAAAGTTTGGCTTTAACGACGTTTAATGTTGATTTTGATCAAATAGGGAAGTTTCTTCAATAATAAAAGTAACAAGGTGGACCCATACCAATGGGCCTTGTCTGCGCAACTAACTGATGATCAATTTTTCAACAAACAACTAATAATATAAGATTTCTGCTCTCCCCTGCAATTTTTCTCGCTCCCAGCATGTCTTCCTGTTGTGCTCCTGTGTGAGTTAAATCACGCACCACTGGCATATGCGCGAGTTAACTCACGCACGTTGGTCGGAGCTGAAGAACAAACGTTTTTTTGGACTGTAGTCAGTTTTTCAACATTCAATCCACACGTTTTTTTACCAAATTTTACACGTTTTTTGACCACATTAATGATGTTTATAACCTATACTACCATTCCCACCTATAAATACCCCTCCATACTTCCCTAATTCCTCACACCATATCATTTTCTCCCCCTCCTCACTCTCTCCCTCTCTTTCTCTCTCTTTTTTTGTCAATAGTCTCTTTGGGGGCAAAAGTGACCAAACTTCTTCGGGGTAAAATAGTGAGTAGCCGACTTGGGGAAGTGATCGACCCTTGGGATAAGTTTAAATCTGCTTTTTTTAACCCCAGAAACTTTTTACCGTGCGTAAAAAGAATTTCTTGGGGTAAAAAAAAACCAGATTTAAATTTAGCCCAAGGGGTTGATGATGTATTTTCCCCAAGTAGGCTGCTCACTATTTTACCCCAAGAAGATTGGTCACTTTTTACCCCAGAAGGAGAAAATAAGTAGATTTAGTGAATTCGAATAAATTATTGTATGAATTATTAATAAAATGAGATATTGTTATATGCCTAAATTTTGTTCATTCCTTGTTATTTATATTTGCTTTTATTTTCTAATTTTGTATTTAATGAATAAATATTAATTTAGTTCATTTCCTTTTATTTATATTTGTATTTATTTAATGACTAAAATCGAATCAATATTTATAGTTCATAAATAAATTAGAATAAAGTAAATACGTAAATAAATTAATTTTAATAAAGTAAATAAATTAGAATAAAATAAACAAATAATTTAGCAAAATAAATAAATTAGAATAAAGTGAACAAAGAAATTAGAAAATAAGTAAATTAGAATAAAGTGAAAAAATAAATTAGAATAAAGTAAATATAATAATTTGAATATAGTAAATAAATTTAAAAAAAGTGAGTTAAGTTACTATGTGTGACTTAAGTCACGCAGCGAAACTTAAATGGCGCAATGTTTTACACTTGTATTAGTTAACTAACGCATGGTTAGTTTGAGTATTTCAGTTGGGTGCGAGCGAAACTTGCTGGGTAAAGAGCAGAAATCATAATATAAACGGGTTTTTATATCGTATCGTCAGAGTTTGATTTCAATTTTAAGAATGATTATGAGTCTCTCTCTGACCTTGTATAAACACACGTCTTCTTTAATCTAATTTTTATATTTTATGAAGAAAAAAAAGAAGTTAAATCTCTATACAAAAACTTAAATGTTGGAAGATGTCGATGAATCTTCCATCATGAAATATCATCAACCGATTTTCGAATGATACCCTAAATATAAATGGATCTTGTGGGCTGATTTTATCTTGCTAAAAAAATTTCAGTTTCAATCACAACCTAAATATAAATGGATCTTGTGGGTTGATTTTATTTTGCTAAACAAATTTTAGTTTCAATCACTATAGTTAAGGTAAACCTCTAAAGTCAAATAGCACTTTAAAAGATGCTTACAAAAATCTTACAAAAACCTTTGTGAAATATGTAGATGCTATATTTAAGTCGGATCTTATCTTTCTTTTGTTTATGAGAATTAACGCGGATGCATTGCTTTTAGATTTTTAAAATAAATAAGAGTAAAGCATAACCAAAAACAAAACGTAATCAAACGGTTCATGTTCATTCGCTGAATTTCAACGCTCATTATCTCATATTTTTGCTCTTTTTCCTATAGATACATGAAATGGCAATACCAATTAAAAATTGAACAAAACTTAGGTACAATTCTTGAGGTGCTTTTCGTATGGTTCTTAACTAAAAATACAATTTTTTTGGAGATAACAAACTTTGAGAGAATTATGGATTTAAGGAAATCATGATGAATTTAGTTAAGAACCATATGAAAAACACCTAAGAAATTATACCTAAGTTTTTTCCTTAAAAATTTACACATAAGTGGATGAATCCATGTTCAAACGCCAACAATTTCGACAATTATATTAGGATTTGTGGACAAATAGGATCTTTTCCTATTTATCCAGGTTTGTAATCTTTAGTTTATTAGTATTACGTAGTATTAACATCTTATTATTAGTTCGTGTTGGAAAAAAGTAGAGACTACTCTTATTAAAAATAAAAAAAAAGATATAACCATTTTATAAAGTAGATATTTTTTCCACCTGTGTAAATAAAAAGGAAAATCGAAACATGCAACTCACGACACAATAACAATGGCTGAAAAATTTCTATCAAAATAAATTAACAACAAAAATTTAAATATCGTCTTAAATGAGAGAATAAAACTCACGAGTCATTCTAGTTCAAGTAAAACCCCACTTCAAAGGAAATATTTGTTGGTCCAGTTTCCATGTATGTGATCTGTTGATGCAGTGTAGAAGCCATTTAAATATATACACACACTTTATTTTAGATTTCTTAGCCCGACCTTCTTGTAACATTGAAACGTGTAAAAAATTTAAACCTTTCGCATGACATAATTTATATCGTTAGCAGTTTCTACTGAAATTGAGTGCTTTCTTTTCATTAACGATTACCAATAAAAAAGAACTAAAAAATGTTGTGGTGTGAATGCATAATTCCATATTTCTATCATGGAGTTAAAATTTTGTATTGCTATTGTGTTTTTTTGTTTGTTTTTTAAATATATGTGTTGTTATTGATTTCATGGTGTTATTTATGTCACATAATATCAAGAATTATTTAAATAGTATTTTTTAACATCAACCTTTATATCCTTTCATCTAAATATGTATTTGGTTTTTGGTGATAGTTATGAGAATAAAGTGAAATTGTATTTCCTACCTTCGTTACAAACACACAAACACATGCGCGCGCGCACACACACATATTATATATAATAATAATAATAATTTGCACCTCTTAAGCCTCGGTCCTTGCTATGCTACTGAGCATACACCAATCACCGTCCTCACAACCAAGCCCAAATATGGTATTCAAATATGTTTAAAGCCTTTAGATCCATAAGATTTACAAGATAAAGTGATCATTGTAGTTGTAAATTGTTTTGGAGCGGCTTTGCACATCTTGTTCAATTTGCTCTCGTGACCAATAAAATTTTGCTTGTAAAAAAAAATAAAAATATTTGTCTTAATTATTTTGGTCAACTTCTAATAAACTCAAATTGTTGGAACTTTTGTTAACGGAAACATGGGAAAAAAGTCTGGATGCCAAGTGAAGCTTATAAAATAATAATAATAATGATAATAATATTGGTAATAAAATAATAATAATAATAATAATAATAACAACAACAACAACAATAATAACAACAATAACAACAATAATAACAACAACAACAATAATAATAATAATAATAATAATAATAATAATAATATATAGAGTCTGTATTATTACACACTAATTAATAATAATAATATAGAGTCTTCAGACCGAAGCTACTGCAGCTACTTTTGCCTTCCACTTCCTCATCCACCGAGTAAAACAAACCACATACTCAATCAACACCAATAGCAAGCCGCAAACTCCGGCAAATCCGAATACGAAATACCAGACCTTCGGCGACGGGCAGGTCGATGGTGATGCTGAAGATGGTGGGGTATAAGTTGACCTCACCATCGGGTCAGCAATGACCCCGGTGATGACGATCAACATGAACAAAATGCAAATCTGCAACTGAGGCATCACTACAAATGAAGAAGAAAAAAACAAAAAAAAGAGGATAAATCAACAAGGTAATTAAAACCGAATCGAATATTAAAATGGCATAATCAAACTATACTTTATATTACAATTTAAAACACTATACAACCTGATTTCAAAAACCCTAATTTCTTCCCCTCTCTCCCCCTATCTCTTTTGTGAGCCGTTAGCTAAAACCCTAATTTCTCCTTCTCTTTTATTTAAATAAGTGATTTTCACATCAAATTAGGTTTTTCTTTCGTGATTTCGTCGTCTTGGTGCGACGTTGTTTTGTTTGTCGTCTTTGTGCGACGTTTGTCTTTTCCCTCTTGTTCAGGTGTTTGTTCAGAGATTGTCAAATCAGCTTCGATCCAGTGCAGATCCAACCAATGACGTTGGCGTCATCAATATTGCAGATCCGGAGGCATGACTATTCCTGAGATTTTAATATAGTCATATTTGTAGGTTTATGTACTTTGCCGTTTTATGCTATTAACATAGATGATGTGAGTTTGTTCACAGATTCATCCTTTTTGTTCTTAGCAAAATTTATATTGCATCGATATACTCTATCAATTTGAATGAATGAATGTCGTTTGTTTTTTTGTCAAAAAAAAAAAAACACTATACAACCTTTATTCAAAAAAAAAACACTATACAACCTAATCATGAAATGTTTTAAAAATCGGATAGGTGAGACCTCTAAATCATGATTTAATTAATTTAATGTCCAACCACTATTGAATTGGTCAACAAATAAAAAACTTTAAAAAGAATTAAGCAACCAAAAAATGTAAAAACTGAAAATTGGTTGAATGAACCAATATATATATATATTATTTTATATTAATTAGTGCGTAATGTCTTGATATTTAATTACTTACTTTATTATTATTGTTGTTGTTACTTCTTTATTTATAAATGTGTGTTTTATTTTGTAAAAAAAAGTGTGTTTTGTGATAAATTTCTTAAACGTAATTATGGGACATGAAAATATTTTCTTTTGATATTGGTTTGTAGAATAAAAAATATTTTGGAGTAAAACTTATTTTAATTAGATTCAATATCTGATTGTATTTTTTTAATGATTGTAATTTTAATCGTAATCCTAGTATAGAGTATCTTTGCAAATATTTTAGTCCTAAAATTTTCCTTTTTAATCATTTGAATTCAAGGGTATTATTGCAGAGATGACTATAATGTAAATATACACGTTCATCCTATCGACCTTCATCATCACGCCATTGCCGACTCGATGGTGAAATCCACTATCCTCCGCCGGCTTCGAGTGTGCCAGCAACGTCATTGATCGAAAAATACATAATTTATTTTTTACATTTTAAACATGGTAAATAGATTTTGCACATACGCGCATGCGTACACACACATATAAGTTTTTCAACAAAAATCATATTCACGTGTTAAATAAAGATAAGATGCAAACATGCCTCAAAATTAAAATGAGTCAATTTTTTATTGACTATATAGTATGAATAATAACTGAACTGTAAAGAAGCTTCTACGACATTATAAAGAATCGTATGAACTTCTCTTAATTGAAAAATGAATTTGGACACAAATTTGGATGTGAAAAGTGAGTTTGGACGTGTAAAAATCTTTTCAATATTTTTGGGTCTTGTTAACATTTTAACTGTTGCTAATACTTTGAATCCAAATGTAGCAATTTTCGATTGAAAAAACACAAACCTTGACTTTAAAGAAATTATATGCACGACCTTTAACACAATTTTTTTATTATGAATTTATTAATATGAGTCCTTAGGACACACATGTTAGCATTTGTCAATTTTTTTTCTTTTTTAAATGGTCGCTTTCTCATAATCGTTCGGAATGTATAATTCAAAAAATAAAAGTATAATTTTAAAATTCGGAAAGAGCAGTAAATTTGACAAAAAATAATAATAATTTGGGGGTGTGGGATACATGTGCAAGAAAAGAATTTCGCTTTTTTTTATGGGCCCAAATCAGAGTGATCCATCAAGTGTTTGTTACCATATATCATCATATTCATACCAATGCATAGTAAAAATTGATTGTTTCTTTTCCCACCCTCCACACCTACTTTGAATTATATAATATAAAATACCGGGCATTGAAGGGTGTTTTATCGAGTTTTTACACCTTTCGGGTTGTATAATCCAAAATGGTGTACGATGCTCAAGAATCTAATAGGACGGGATAAGTAAAACTGTCAGATAGATCTTCAGTTCATTACCCTACCTACTTATGTATATATGTTGATTGTATCCATCATTTGATTAATAAAATACGATTCTTAATTATATCCTCTATATGATATAACGACCCCTTCTAGCCTAACAAGCATTTTTTTTGTCATCAATCATGTCATCATCTACTGAAAAATTGTGGATAATTTCCTATGAGAAGAATATCATCAACGTATATCATAAATTAAGCAACAATGTCTCCAATAAAAATAGTGAATAAAGAAGTAAAATTGGTTGTGACAAAGCAATATCACCCTTATGTGACAATTGTTTCATGAATTCTCAGTTGTTTTGTTGTAAACAAGCCTCTCATCAATATATGACACATAACATAACCATCATTATAAATGTAACTCAGATAAATTGTAATGATGGCTACTAATACTACTCAAATTTATATTTATATACAAACCATGCCAAAAAGACAATTATTCAAGCTAGCCAAAGCATTTCAAAAGGTACAGTACTTTAAGTGATTTATTTTTTTCATATGTATACAAACCCAAAGTAATTATTAATAATCATATCATATCAGATCAATGCCTAGACTTGGAAGGTTGCATTCCCTTGACTACAGTAACCGGGCAAGAAGCATTTGTCACCACATGCTTGCTAACACTGCCTAACAACACACTGAAAGAAGAAGAAAAAAATCAAATGTTTAAACAATCTCTTTGAATCAAATGAAACACAAAATCTTCAAAAAGCTTAAAATTAATTTACTGAAGGATAAACTATAGTACCTTTTAATGGTACCTAAACCCCTGCTTCCAATAACCAATGAGTCCAGATGAAGATCTTCCACAGCATTGCACAATTTCTCCCTTGGATCTCCCCAGTACACCTTTGCCACTACCTTTGCCTGCTTCAAAACACCAACAAAAACACATAAAAAATCTACCACATATGTGTTAACTACACCATACTTTCCTATGAAGCATCGACATTTTAAATTTAAGGCATAATCAATATCCGACACGTGTCAATAATTTGACACCGATACTAGTAGTTACATTTAAAATAAATTCTTGAGTTATCATCAGTGTCAATGTAGTGTCTGATGTCTATATTTACGTCGGTGCTTCATAGATACTTTCTCACACTTATTTCTTATAGTAAAAACACAAAAATAACACTACAAAAAACAACATAAATACCCCTTTGGTTTTTGAAGCAGTTTCAAGAATATCTATGACTTCAGGATCCTTAGCAATCCCATATTGCTTTGTAAAGTTTATCTCCCTTAATTCCTCTAGAGGCACCAAAGCTGCAAACCATCAACAAAACAAAACAAACAAAAAATTATCATGCTGCATAAGCACAGCTTTATCATTTCCTAACATATAGTATGTGCTAAGCAAGGTTTAAAAACAAAAATCCATGATTGCAATCTGGGCTGCTATATCAAGATTTTTTGTGTCTCGACGACGACCATAAATGAGATTTTTTCAGCCAAGATTTTAAATAGCAGTCGCAGTAATTGTTGCAATTCTTAATAACTAAAGAAAACCACGGTCAATTATAGTCGATTTTGCCTCAATTATTGTCGTAGAGACATTGAAACCCTGATGCCGCGGCCCAGTCCAGACCACAGTTGTATTTAACCGCGATTCTTTGAATTATCATAGACTGTGATGCAACACCTGCTGTTATTTTAAAGCATGGACTGTTATCTATAAAAGAAAGAGAATGGAAGAGACACTAACGTGATCCAGTATCTTCAAAAAGCTCCTTTCTGGTATGAGCAGCTGAGGGAGGCTGAACATTGAGCATGATGATTTGATCATTTTTGTTGATCAGATTATCAACAGCCCATCTAAGTGCTAATTTGCTTGTAGGAGAGAAGTCCATAGCTACTCCAACTATGTTTGCTTTTGCCATCTTTTACTGATGCTGACAATAGTTTGAGACTAATATCCTTTTTATAGGTGGTGTTTGATTCAAAATAATTGTTTGGTTATTTTAGGAATTAACAGAGAAGAATGTTCAGGAAAGTGGTAGAAAAGGAGGGAAAAGGAATTTGTCAAAGTTTGTTTTGTTCCTTGGAGATAAGTGAAATGAATTTGTAACAATAATAACAAAGGAGGTAACATGGTGTGGAATATAGCATAAATAAAGGTAAAAGGCATGAAGAAAGTTAAACTTGTTTTCCTTGTAAAGAAACGAAAAATATATTGATACAGCCATCATATAGGTGTATGTCATTGTCATGGATGCCATGTCATGTCTTGTCTTCCAATCCAACTGTCTTTTATGTTTAGCTTCGAAGTGCTTGTATTCATTTGTTAATTGAAATAATGACATTGCTAGAAAAGAACAAAGAATAAGATTGTTCTTGAAATCACTATTATTCTCTAATTAATTAAATCAATAATCACAGATGTAAAGAATAAATAGGTGAAAGAATCCTTATGCAGCTATGCTTCTAAATTCTAATTTGTAAGGGTTTCTTTTATTGTTTTTATTAAGAATTGAAAAGCTATAAAAAATCTCTATAAAACTGGCTTCTTATTATTTATACCTGTAATATTGATATGTGTTATTTGATTTTGTCCCACATACATACATGCATACATATATCTATTTAATAGTTGTACCTATTCTATTGAATATTTTGGGCAATAGAAAGTAATGATTATTCTAAATTTTTGTATTTTAAATCAAGTGTTTGATAGCATCTTATCATGGAGCTTTCAAGGAATATAATTATGGTAATGCTAATTTATGTTTGATTCTTTAATCAAGTTGTAAGAACCAAAATTACTCTTTCTGATAAATTCTATGAAAAGCATCAAATTTTAGATTACAATGTTTATATTATTCCAATAAATCTTGCGCAGGTGGATTTATTGCTTCATCTAAAATTAAAAAAATTGTTTGCTTCAAAACAAAATAACAAGTTTGGCGACTGAGTTGAACTTAAAAATCAAAATTCAATTCCACCTGCAAGATGTAATGTAGAAAATCAAAGGTGTGGAAATATATGACCAACAAAGACTTTCTTGAAGAATATAACCTGTGTGCTAATGTATTAGGAGTTAATTTAACAAAAGAATTTCAATCAGGACTTGTATATAGAAAAATAAAAAAGAAAATATCTGTCTTAAAAATAACTTTTCACATAAGTTGAAATAAATTTTGAGAAGTATTAGCTACATACTTTCTAAAAACTTAGTCCACGAGTCTATAATTGAGTGAAATTTACATGTATCGAACTAAATAAGTAAGCCTCATTACCTATTTAGTGTGACCCATTTTTAAAGTGGTATAATTCATATGAATTTCATCGAATTATAAACTGTTGGAGAGTGCGTTGTTAACACTTTTGATAAGCTTTTCGCCTGCATTTTTAAGCTTTTCATTTAATTTTTCTATATTTATAAACTCGTACATGTTTTTTTCCCAAAGTATTATGAATAAAATACTTACAATTAAGAATTTCAAGTCAATCAAAAACTCATTCAATTTGGTCTACTGTAGCTAGTCAAAGGAAGACTGTAGATGAAGGCCGTGATAAAAACATCAAAATCTCTTAAAATTACAATATACACTTTTATAATAAATAGATAAATAATAGCTCAATAATAGTCTTATACAGGTGCAGTAGAAAGTAGAAAATCAGGCTGTTTTCTCTGTAGCAGTATCCCACAAAAGGGGCACAACGGTTTTGAGGATACTGCTTGAGAGGAAGATCCATCTGAAGAGTCTGAATCTAGACTAGATGAAGACATTCTAAAAAGTGCTTCTGGTGCCAATCTAAACACATATCTGTGGCAACATACACAAAACCATAGGGGGCTACTAGGGCAAACCTCCATAGATACAGCACATCTCAATAACTTGTGACGTTTAACATTACCACTCGTGCACTTTTCACTTTGACAAAAACCAAACTCTGGGGAATCGAATGGAACAGGTGCTGAACAATAACTGCATGACTCCACTGTTGAACATCTCTTAGTCACAAACCTGTTATTTAAGAGAATACAAAATAAACTGTGATTAGCGTATATTTTACGTTCTGAACTGAATCAAAACATATTATGACTTAATGCTTCATGTATAGAAACAAGTTCACATTTGTTACTCCGCAAATTCATGTAAGCAGATTTACTAATCTATTCCGACCTCAAGTCTGCAATACCACATTTTGGGTCTTGTGTAAAAGGTGCCTTGGAACAAAGGCAATGTTACAAAATTATCACAATACCTTTTTTCATGAGTAACTTTTGATACAATGAATTTCAACTGGTCGCGTATGTGTTTCTGATTTAAAGCAACCCATTGTTCCATCTGTGCTAATCCAACAGGATACCAACGGCCAGGTTGGGATGGAGGTTCTTCCGGATGAGACATGGCAGTTTTGACAGCAGAGAAACTAAAACCGATGTGCCTTTCACGAAGCTCTCTTTCACTGACTAAAAGAATTTCTATCCACTTTATCATTTGCTCTTCAATGACAGGACATACCACTTCTATGTTTTGAACTTTGCTGTTTATTCTGGTTATCTGATCAGCATCCAGCTGTGCTAACATTACACGTCTACACATTATATTGAGCAAGTGTAGCAGCCGAGAAGGAATGTCTGACAACCTTGAAATGACACGTGATAACACTTCTTCAGGAGGAAGATTCATATGAGCTCCCAGAAATGATAACGAGAGCCATTTGATCACTAAATGTTCTACATATTTTGACTTGTTATCCTTGAAAGCCAATAATGCTGCAATTATATCCCAAAAAACCAGAGGCTTATCAATACATTGATACTGGTTTAAAGACCATATGACATTGGCTCCTCAATAAGTTAATTCTTTCTCTGGAAAACTAGGAAGTTCGTCAATGTAACGTGAAAATGAAGATTTCAACCAATCATCCACTTGTAGCCCACCAATCCAGAAGTATTCAATAGCTGCCTTCAGAATCCTGTCCAAATTTGTCAAATTTTAATTCAGAAAATCTCTATTTAGAAAAAATGCAAGGTACAAAAATAAAAATAAAATATTGTCTAAGGAGTGTAAACAAAAGCTCCCCAGTTCTGTTTCTAGTTTCAACTTTCAAAAATAATTCAACCCATAAGGACACAAATCTGTAGCCACGAAATTGTGTTTATACCTTCCTTCATACATTCGATTCAGTTTATCAACATCAAAGCAATGAACCTGCAATAAACAATCAATAAATAGTAAGGTAACAATCAAACATCTATGAACAACATTTATCATTGGGAAGATCATTGAATAAAAAGATGTGATGTAGGAAGTTACTATGAGAAATAAATATTTGTGATTCAGACAACAAATTAAGAACAGAGACCTGAATCCCATCATATTATGGTCCTTATATTTAAAATCTCAATATGAAACTGACATGGTTTGAGCATATCTAGGCAGCGCTCGTGCAAAATCCAGCCACGCAGTAAATTATCCTACCAACATTTGAGCAATCAATCAAGAAACATAAAGATATCTTCAAATATTCATAGGAAGCACTAGAAAAAGTTTAATGGACATCTTCGAAACCATATGGAAAAATGGAAGATGGACATTCAACATTATGCTTGATGTTTAATTTAATTAGCTAATCTTGCTATTGAACTCTTTAGTTAAGATATAAACAGAAAATTAATTATTGTAGATAATTTATTTCCGCAGTATGGAAACCAGTCCTGAAAGCAGCTTATATTTTCTCAGTTCTAGAAGTTTAGGCAGATTCATCACTTTTTGGAAGCTTGCATGCATAGAAAATTAAGAGGATCAGTTAAATATAACTTAAAAAATGGTATAGGAAATGACACTCTAAACTGCAAATATTCAAGCAATTACTTGAATGGCCCAATTGTAATCCGTGATTAAAACAGTTACGGCGTCAAGTTTATTTACCTAGAGAAATGAAAATACAGAATGTAATTGGTGGAAGATAGAAAACTTGATGTGGATTATGGAATGTATTTATGTCCATATAATTATAACTTTGTTTGCATTTAGTTATAAATTTAATTAATGATACTCAGTAGAAAATTGACCGAGTAACTTGAGGGAAAATAAAACCTGGCTACAGCTGCACAAAAACCTTCCACCAAATGCCCAAGCTAAACCGGTAAACTGAAGGATATGAAAATGCAGAAATCAATAGAGGAATACAACCTCAAGTCTTCAACGAACTCCAAAAAAAGAGGGGATACACTTACAGCATAATAATGTGCATCGTATGACCCAAGCTTATCAAATTCCCTAGAAGATATGTCGCATATCCATATCTCAATGGAACCAGAAACTTTACCTATGGCTAAAAGCATCTTGGGGGGATATTGAACATGCACAATTACTGAAAGTACCGAAACTGGGACAGCATTGACAGTTATAACTTAATTAGGAATTAAAGAGTTGCATAAATAAAGGAATTATTCGCAAAGAAGGGATAGAAATGAAAAGAAATGCAAAAATTAAGTGGGATGTACCTCCTCCAATAACAAGAAGGAAGTTTGATCAACTTCTGATAATTTCAGCAATTTGTCATTGTCGCCCAACCAAACCTTCACACTACAAAGCACATGTATTTTTCAGCTTAGATCTAATAATAGGTGAAAAAAGAAATAATATCATAAAAATTTAACCTAATCAGAAGTGAGTGAAGTGAGGATCAAATCTTTGACCACTTAGTACACAAGATTATTAGTTTCACAACCAAAAGTAGTGCATCTTATACACACCTTGGGTATTTGTATCCAACAATTACCTCATGAATGAAAACAATGCACTCATGAAATTCATAATAACACAATTTCCTGAGCATAGCCAACTCACCTCCCATCAGAGCTTCCGGTAGCTAGTATTATTAGAGGATTTGAAAGCAAACAACAGCCAACTCATTGTTGTGATCCATGAATTGTGTGCCTGAAGAAAACCAACGAACTTCACAGCAGTCGGGGCTTTTCTCTCGTCAATAGTATAGCAATCTGGTTGCTGAAATCTCCAAAAAGAAATTTTACCAGACTTCCCTCCGACAGCAAGAAGACTGACAGAAGCACTTGTATTAGGATCAGGATAAAATGCAGATGCTACACGCAGCAAGGGAGACCATGAAACGACAAGTGAATATAGCATTGCACTACAGGAAGCATATTCATCAGCGCTTATTAGTGGCGACAATTGATTCTCAGGCAAATTTTTCGACTGTTCGTCATTAGATGTGATAGAATCTGCTTGACCTGAAGCATTTTTCAGCAGACACGGTCTAATGCTAGGAACCTAAAAACCAAATAAACACAAATAATGGTGATCTTAGAAGCAACTTAAAAACAATCATTTCATATAGAACTTAACCATGGTTTTCAAGAGAGCAATACCATACTGGTTTAAGTGCTACTAACTGTAGATAAAACTTAGTTGACACCAAGTTGTGCATTTTACTTTTCATGAAACAGGTGAGAAACTACAAAGGATTTGTTTAATATTTAACTTCAATGGAAAAACTAAACACATTTATCTTTAGTTCACGCACACTTTGTTTATCTCCCTTAAAACAGTTTATTACATGTTTATATGTTTATCCAAATCCAAATTCAAATTTTTCTGAGATCTTTACTACTCTATCTACCTATATGGCCCTGTTTGAATAAACAACTTAATTTGTGCGAAGAAGAAGAAGAAGAAGATTCAATTTTTTCAGTGTGTTCGCGCTCGCTACGATGAAAAAACGAGGAAACAAAACAACAAGGACCGCATAGCGCAGTGGATTAGCGCGTCTGACTTCGGATCAGAAGGTCGTGGGTTCGACTCCCACTGTGGTCGTTTTTTGCTTTATTATATTTGAAATACACATTGAAGGGGAAGTTGGTCCTCACCTAACTGTATACGATCCATTCCTAGTTCCCACTTCCCACACACTTAATGAAGAAGCATAAAATGCAATGCTGGTCCATGTCCAATTAAAATTGTTTATTAGTCATCTTAGTGGATAACAACCAATTCATAATTACAAATATACTTCATTTCATTGAATATCAAAGCTCTCAAATAAATTATTACATATAACGCAGTCAAATATACTCTCCATCAATTCTAAATTAAACATCAATGTAACATTACCTAACTCCACTTACTAACAAAGCTTGATTATACCAAATTTTGAAGTAAATCAAAGGGAATTATTACAAAACATAATTTCCTTGGATATAAATTGTCATATATTGCCAGCTGGTCACTTTGTTGATTGGTCATCCTTCAACTTTGTGGTACTTGGTTTGAACTAGCACACATGAAATTGTTAAATATTGACTCTTTTTATTATATGATGTTAATTTATGCATTAATGATGTAGAATTTCTTTTACATGACGTTCAATCAAAATTATTTCTTATTCTTGTATTAGACATGAAAATGAGATCGAATACTGTTTGTCTATTAAAACATCAAATTATAGAAAAAATTACTACACCCCTCTGGTCACTATTATATGTAAAACTTTACATTTTAGATTCATTCAATTAATAATGTATATAGTCTTTATTGTAGATCACATACATCATTTAGTGAATAAATCTAAAATGCAAAATTTTACTTATAATAATAACTGAAAGGTGTATGATGCAAATTACTCCCAGCGAACACAACTAATTAGCCTTTAGTTTGCTTTTTTTTTTTTTTTTTTTTTTTTATGCTTTTATTTTTTTTTTTTTTAAA
>Ga0228711_1000405_pt1 | contig 51136 bp, 30 predicted proteins | sample MedpolnodulmetaG_2_FD_177996 | JGI IMG/M metagenome (GOLD analysis project Ga0228711, IMG submission 177996) | Root nodule microbial communities from Medicago polymorpha collected in Santa Monica, California, United States - brown nodules | ecosystem: Host-associated > Plants > Roots > Nodule... | reverse complement strand
GGGGGGGGGTTGGGATTGGGGACCAAAACCCTTTCTCTTTAACAACTTTTGGTTGGAAAACGGGAACTTCAAAGCAAAGAGATTTGGTCCACTCTTTAAAATACGATGGAGTATGGGGGATTGGATGAGACGATGACTAGGTTGTGAGATGAGATAATGCAATTGGATGTTACGGGGAGAAAGTTTTGTTGAATGATGAAGAGGTACAATTTCGTAAGGATAAATTTGGTTCTTTATAGAGGTTATTAAGGGAAAAAGATTCCTTATTAGTACAAAGATCTAGATCAAGGTGGTTAAAAGGAGAAGGTGCTAACATAACGTATCTCCACAATTGTTTAAAATCAAGAGCTTGTAGTCATTGTTTGAGGGCTTTACAGGTAAATGGTGAATGGGTTCAATCTCCATGTGAGGTGAGAAGGGTGGTTGTAGACTACTTTACGAATCAAGTTGCAACCGATAGGTGTGAGCTTTCAAAAATTGGATGGGGGTGCCTTTTGACCAGTTGACCAATGAGGAGAATACTAGGTTGGTGGTTCCATTCACGGGAGAGGAGATTTATTTAATGGTGAAGGAGAGCGAGGGGAATATAATCCCGGGTCTGGATAAGTTTAATTTTGCATTTTTTAAATAATTTTGGTACTTGTTGAAGGATGAGGTGAGGATTGTGTTTGATCAACTCCATGCAAACGAGGTGGTTTCAGAGAGTTTATTCTTTTATTTTGTGGCTTTGATACCAAAGGTTTCTTCTACGTCTTTGAAGGAGTTTCCCTCAATATCTTTTCTAGGAAGTCTTTAAAAATTTCTTTCAAAGGTGTTAGCTAGAAGATTGGGCAATGTTATGAATTCAATTGTTTCTATGTCACAATCATATTTTATCAACAACCGAAATTTGGTCGATACAAGGATGGTGTTTAATGAAATTGTGGATTTTGCAAAGAAAACTAAATGCCAATGTTTGACTCTAAAGATGGATTTTGAGAAGGAATATGATTCAGGGGATTGGAGTTTTCTTGAGTATATGATGGTGAGATCGGGCTTTGGAACAAAGTGGGTGGCATGGATGAAGGTGTACATGTGTATTTGGTGGTAGTATGTCTGTCCTTATTAATGGGAGTCCAACAGAGAAAATTAATATTCAAAGAGGCGTAGAACAAAAGGATCCCCTGGCTTCCTTCTTTTTTTTTATTGGTAGCTAAAGATTTTAGTGGGTTGATGAGGAACACAATGAGCCATAATTTGTTTAAGGGTTTTGGCTTTAGGAGGGAAGGGTTGGTTATATCTCATCTTCAATACGCGGATGATGCTCTTTCTATAGGGATGACTACAATTTATAATCTTTAAACCTTGAAGGCTTTGTTGAGAGAAAATAATTTTTTTCAAAAGTTGTTTGATTGGGATCAACATCTCAAGAGACTTCATGAAAATTGCGTGTAACTTTTAATTTGTAGTGAAGGCAAGCTTCCCTTCAAATAGTTGGGTCTTTCAATTGGAAAAAAATCCAAGAAGTCTATCTACATGGGAACCACTTTTGGAGCATTTAAGTAAAAGGTTAGATTTGTGGTGCAACAAGTTCATTAGTCTTGGTGGTAGAATTGTATTCCCAAATTCGGAGTTGATCTTTATACCTATTTTTTAACTTTCTTTTATGAGATTGCGGTAAACGTGTGGAAGAGGTTGGTTCAAATTTAAAAAGAGTTCCTTTAGGGAGGAGTGTCGGGAGGGCGAAAAATTAGTTGGATAAAGTGGAAGTCGGTTTGGCAACCGAAGAGGAAGGATGAGCCTTGAGTAAGGGATATTAGAATTGTTAATTTAAGTTTATTGGTTAAGTGGAGATGCATGGAGGCTAATACAAGGGGAAAATGCTTTATGGAAAGATGGGTTAAAAGATAAATATTGTCCAAGGATTGACGGGGTGTTGGATGGGAATAGTGAAACATGGCACTGATATGTTTCAAGGTGGTGGAAAGATATACTGTCTATTGACGATGGTGGTGGCCATAATTTGTTCAATGAGGAGGTGGTTTGAAAAGTGTATGTTATGAACAAACACTTTTTTAATCAAAAGAGGGAATGCAAAGGCATCACAAAGGAAGCAAGCAAGGAATCTCAACTAGATATTGGCACTCCAAACTCCCTATAATCTTATTATGGTACAGCCACTACATTGATAATGATATATACAAAAGCCAATATATGCTAATTATAGCTAATCTAATTCCACCCTAACAAAAATAAAACTGAAGGATGCCTCTACAATATGTGCCGTAAAATATGCCTTTAATGTTAAAGGCAATGTTGCTTAGCCAAGTGCAGGATGCATCCAGATCAAGGTTAGGATTACGACCCATTCACAAAACCTGTTTTTAACCAGATGCATTCTTCCGCGCAGCAACATTCTTCCGTGCAACAACATTCTTCCTTGCAGCAGCCACCACAAACGCCACAGCTGTAATATGATGCGATGATAAAATCATTAAACAAAGAAACAATATTTACACTTATATATTCTTGTGATTTAAATTAATACTCTTCGGAAAAACCAATATGGACCAGCAGAAACAAAACAATCTAAATGGAAACACAATAGGGACCAGTTCAGTTGCATAACACCTCAAGAGAGAAACTCATGAACCACGACACAAATCACATCACCCAAAATTTTAATTGGTTAATAGGTTCGTTTTATTTACTTAGACCATACAAGATTGAAAAACTCTAATATACAAAGTCAAAAGGAATTTAATGAGCAACTAACAAGTAAACCTGAAACTGACCTGAAACAAATTTAAGAGATCGATCTATGACCCTATGGAACTGCTTGTGGGTTTTTCCAGCTTCAGTTTCCGGAATACTTAAATGAGGATGCTCAGCAGCACTTACAATTCGGTGGAATACATCGTTGAAATCCCCTAACTTCACACTGATTGGAATAGGAGCCTCAACCCCTATGTCTTGACTAACCTACAAAGCACATTGGCATGTCAACATTGATCTAGGATAAAGCATTTGCTTGAAAATTTCTTCGCATCAAGAAAAAACATATTCCGAGATTATATATGCCGAGGAAGAAATCAGACTACAGTATTTTTTTCCTCAATTTGTTCTAACACTCAGCTATACATACCCATAAATGCAAAAGATAACTCTGGCGTCGCTTGCAAGTCAGTAAAAAAGGTTGACAATTACAAATTTTCAAATATAATCAGATCAAATGCTAATGGAGTCATAAACTGAACACAAAAGTATCAGGTTTCTAGCTACAATATGCGACTATGATTGATAAAGCTTAACAAAACAACCACAGTTAACAAATCAAAGATTTTCTGCAGAACCAAATCAAACTTCTATTGAAAGAGGTAAATCAATATGTAAATGAGGTATAGCAATATTTCCAAAATCTTAGCTAATAGCTTGAAACTGCCATTCAAATATGACATACAGTAAAATGTAAATGCCCAAAAAAATGTCACAATATAGTGAAACAAAATAATTAAACTACCTTTCAATCTGCTTTATTAAATGCCAATCTAATGATCAAAGAATACATATGCACAAACTACTACATGTTGTATAATTATTGCTAATAAGAAAGTTTGGATGAAATCTGTGAGAAATATATAGAATAATGAATAAATAGAGTTGATAAGTAATTAAGAGTTGTTATAGGACTATTGTATAAGTAGGATAATACAATGTAGAGTTGATGATTATTGAATATTGTAATCATTTGTGAATAAAGTAGCAACTCTATTGTGAAGGGGAAACCCCTTGGAGGAGAGATTTCTTTCCTTTTATTTTCTATTTATCAATAAAAGTGTTCTTTCTTCAGAATCCAACTCTTGGGTTCCTAACAAAATCATAGTTACAAGACGTGCCATTCACCACATTAGATATCTATTTATCTATTCCATCCAACAATTATTTATAGAAATATGCATGTAGAATTATGAATATGAACATGCAAATGAATAAGTGAATGAAAAATACCGTAGTTTCTTCTTCTATAGCCATTGTAAATAAATCTTGATCATCTTTAGCTGCAACCATAAGACAGGGCACCTCAAATCCAGTATCTTCTCCATGTCTAACAATTTTTACCAAGAGCTCATATGATGCCGCCCATGAAGACTCATCAGACCTGAGATTAATATTTACTCAGCTAAGCTCTTCTATACAACTAGCATTTTTCCAGGTACTTACCATGAGTGGTACACAGTCCAGACTCCAGACCACATGAACTGAAATTATAGTTGACTTAATTGAATGGATACGATCAGAAACTTAGGAAATTGATGGATTCCTAATTCTTACCACAACAAGAAAAGTAACTAAATGAATGACCGACTCAGTCTCTCCCCTAATTCTTATAACTAAAACAACAAAATAAGACAAATATTGGCCTTTGGTAACACTATACCGGAAACTCCCATTAGAAAATGTTACTAACTCTTCTCATTAAACACATCTGGCAACATATCTTAAACCAAATGTTACTAACATTTCTCATTTAGTACTTCTCCAAAGAATCCCTCTCTCACTTTATTCTACGGCAATCTCATACGCACTATTCTCCCCGAAGTTATGGCTACTCCCAACTCCCCCTTTTTTATTCCTCCCCTCATAAACTTTCCACGCCATAGGTTTCGACTAGGCAGGTTGTAACTTCATATGCGAACCAGCCTCTAGTGCCATGGGTCTATCAGAAACCTATCCTTATAATACAGTAAAAAAGGTAATCGATAACTTCATCATATGCCAGTATAATGAAACTTTAATATCAGTGGTCACCTGTCATAAACAAAAATTGCAATGTCGCATGAGGCCAAAGACTTCTTATTGGCTAGCAGCTTTGTGACTCCGCCTTCAGAAATCTCTCTCAGCACAAGATATTTTTTGTTTTCCTACAAACAAAATGATTAACCGTGAATTGGAAGATATATATGCCAAGATATACAAAATGAATACATCAAATGAAGACATTGTGCGGGAAAAGGTGAAAGAAATGAAATATCTTTCTATCACAGTTAGAAGCTATTGTTAAAAATCAATCAAGTATCATTTACCCTAGAAATATCAACAATATTTACAGCAAAACGATCCTCGTTGGTTGGATTGTAAGCTTCAGAATATGGTCTGCAATATCAATTCAACGACAGTAAGATGATGCTCAATAATTAAAGTTTTGTTACCAAGAATCTTCCTGGTAACAACTAAAATACCTTCCAATGAATGAATTCAACAACGCAGATTTTCCGGCCTTCCGAGGCCCAAAAATGAAGCCCTGCAACACATTTCTTTCTGAATGTTGTTTTTTGTAATCCATGTGTCGCCTCCTAGTCACACGGATAGCAGATGATGGATCACCGGGGTAACCAATGTTTATAAGGCTCTCCACACTAGAGGTTGGGTTTAGAAGTGTCTTGAGTGCCCACTGTCCAAAAAACATATAATATTGTGAGAAGTCAAAGACCTCCAAGAGTTCGTTAGAAATCATTTCTGTATATGTGTCAATCATTTAATATATATATATTTCAATCTGTTATTATATACATGTTAGTCCGTTATTTTGAAGTTATTGTATGAAACTCATTATATAACTAGGAGGGTTGTAAGGCATAAGTGTTTAAGGAAAAGCTACGGATAAGGGAGGAAAATAGGCTCCTCCAACTTCTTGATTTGTGTGTATGTCTCTGTTTCAATAAAATTCAATAATTCCTATAATACGTTAGTCCCACTTCTATTTAATATATATTATAAAAATCAATTGTGATGCAAATGAAATGATATATGCACTGAAAAGATACACAGACCAGTCATGCAGTCATACATCATGTATAACTGAGATAAACTTGACTCTCAAAATAATTTTAAAATTGAGTGATAAAAGACTTGTGCACCTCTGACAAAAATGCATCAAGTGATAGTCCTCCAAATGCATTCCTTTCTACAGCATCCTTGTATGGATATTCAATCCAGGGACTGCAATGAAAAATCATAAAATATCAAATTACATTGCTACGAGTTCAAATTGACATTCAGACTCGGGAAACGCATACATATAAAAAATGTCATAGTTGGACTTCGTAAAAAACAATGAAGAAGCAAAGTCGCAAAGTATATACCACATCCTTTGGAAAATTGCTATATGTACATTTGAAAAATTGCTCATCATAGGAAATTGTCAATAGCAATCTACCTTTCCGGAGCAGTAGAAAACAGTTCTTCAAGTTCATGGGGTTGCAGCACCTTATTCTGGAGGAAGGAAAAGATATAATTAATTTGCAAATTGTGTAACGATAAAGTCAGTTGAGATAATGCCCAAAAATGATTGGGGAGAAGCATGACATACAAAATCACCATCAAATTCATCAAATATTGTCTCCAAGAAATCAATTGCTTCATCTGTCAATTCAACACTCTGCAGACATTAAATCCAATGAGAGTAGCATAAGTTCCCTGTTGTCGACAAATTGAATACAAAATTGAATATAAAGAATAAAGAATACAGTACATTATGCTACAATTTATCTCAAAAGAAACACCTGATCAGGTGCACGTTTCAAAGGTGGAAATAAATCATCAGCAAGCTTGATATCATAATTATATCCAAACTTCCTGAGTACGGTCCATGTTGTCTCAAGAGGCCCTTTTTCTATGAAAAGGGTATGAAGAAATAAAAATCCTGTCAAAGTAAGTCCTCGTTCATTCACACCTTCAGACAAATTTGTTTGCACAACCTTCTTTACATCTGAAATTTCACATGGTTCCAAAGGAGCATCGAAACATTTAACCTGTGGATAGTTTAGTTAGATTTTTCACAAATCTTGTACTTAAGTTAACCCACCATGACATGATGTGAACAAACTTATATTCAAGCTACAAGGTGACAGACTATCACACCCAGATAGTAAAAAACACACAATTTTGACATAATATGAAAAGAAAAATTAAAACCTGAAAATCATTCAGTTCAACATCGCTAAGGGCACTATCTCTATCACGGTCACAAAGGAAAAAAATCCGCTTCAAAGCCCGCACACAACGAGGCGTTGGAGTCTGTGACTTTCGATCAAACAAAGGAGACATGGGATAGAGAGCAGCCTTTTGTGCAAAGAAGAAAACTTCAAGGGCCTTCAACAAGGAAACTTAATTACAATAGTATACATAAAAAAGAAGAATTTGATTTGCAATAGAAGGAATAAAAGATACCTCGACGGTGTTATATGATGAACACTCCATGCATGCTTCAATCTCACAAAACTGCTGCATTAGTGGTGACATCACCTGCTCTAGGCTCACTTGCTGATTTTCATCTAGAAAATCAAGCTTACAACCAACCACTATAACAGGAGCTTTGACCTGTTCATGACGTTCAAAAATCTATTTCGAGCAAACATCCTCTAAAAATGGAAAAACAATAAAAAGAGAGATGAGAACCTCTAATTGGCGAAGATGAGGAAGCCAAAATGTGCTTAGATTTTGAAGTGTGTCGGGGCGATCACATGCATAAGTGAGGATAACCGAGTCAGCCCGATGTAGCTCGTCAGCAACTATATCAGTGTCCTCGACACTGGAACAAACAAGCAGCACAAACATTTGATTTCAGAAGCGCAATAGGGTAGATAAATATACAAGCATGAATTCAGAGCATTAGATTTCTAATTATTGGAATTTGAAAACTAAGAGAATGAATCTTGATAAAGAAGGAACGTTACCGTGAAGAAGTGTCCATGATAGTGACTGGGACATTATCGCAATGGGGAAATAAAGGTGCGGCTTGAACGAGGCAGGTTTTACCGGTTCCAGTGTCTCCGGCAACAACAACACGAACTACGTCACCACCGCGTCTCACTCCCAGCATGGAGTAAGAAGAAGAAGAAACCTAAAATCAAAACGCGAAAGAATGAGTGAATGGGGGGTAAAATTACGTGAAGAAACCAACACAACTCGCCCTTTTTTCTTTGTGATATTTTTTCACGCAAATTCAAAAACTAAATTTGGCAGATTTTCTTTAATTTTTAATTTTTGTGATCATTTATTTATTATTTATGGATTAAATTAAATATTTTTTTAGAAGGATTAAATAAAAAATTTCACCCTTAAGAAATTAATAAATTTCAATTTTCACCCCATAAAAAAGTAACACGTTTTCGTCCTTGTAAAATTTGTATTTTAATCTTTATTGTTAAATTCATGTATATTTTTGAAGACATATTTAAAACATTATAAAAAGTTCATATACTATATTATTAGACACCTCGATAATATCACCATATTTGAGATTGACTAAACTACGACAAGTTGTCAGGTTCCCACCCAATACAAATACAATATTGAATGTCCTCGTGTGCTTAACTCAGTTGGTAAGGACAATGTATAATATATGCAAAGTCCAAGATTCGAACCTGACCACAAAAAAAATAAAAAAAATACAATATCTAACAATATTATAAGTTGCCACAACTTGTTTATGTACAGTGGGTTCATAAAAACTCAAGACAATGGAGCACAAAAACCATTGATACCTTCATGCTAGTTCACTCTCCTCAAAGAAAAATCAGGCATGGCATTATCTCTTCGATAGATATAGCTTACACTTCAGGGTAGGAAGCATCCAACAGCTCCTCCAATTCCATCTACAAGAAAGTCAAGCAGAATATATATATATATTTTTTATATATATATATACCGGTTCATGCAATGAAATATATATATTTCCTTACATGTTCGTGTAAGATAATATTTATCTTGAAGGTGAGAAAAACACAAGTGGTAGGAGGGTTGAGAGAGAAAATCAACACAAATATTTATACTAGTTCATCCCACAATCCGGGATTATGTCCAATCTCCTCACACCTGAGAGATTTTTCACCTTTAATCAGCCTTGATTAAAGAGTACTTTGACACACTAGTCTATGATTTCCTGCCTCTCCTTCAAGACTTCCTACAATCCAACAAGATCAGAGTTTTCGATGGAATTGATGTTTGTTTACACTTCAAACTCAAAGAGTAGTAAACTAAATTAAGCATAGACTCTTTCCAAACACTTAAGAAATTCTAAAATAAAAGTTTGTATTTGTGCTGGTGATTTATTCAGGGATTTAACACAATTGAAAGTGTGTAGTTCTCTATGATTCAGTCACTCAACTTTTATAGGAGAAATGAATAAAATCGTTGTTTGAAGGAATTTCCAGTGCATCAAGAGCTTTCTTTAGATTTGAAATTTTTGGCTGTAAGGGATAATTATGTTGAACATTTCATAATTTATTTGCTTCATTTAGAATTATATGATGCATTCTCTTTGTCTTGTAAGAGCTTTGCATGTTTCTGCAACGTTTCTTCATTTAATTTAGCATGGACAAGAACGTATTGGAAAACGCTGACAATGAAATTTCTTCAAAAGAAGACAAAACATTAGAAGGGGACAAAACTGGTCAAATATTCTTCAAAGCGTTAACCGTTGACTTGATACTTCAGAGCTTCATCTTCAGACCAGAGATTGTCTTCAAAACTTGATGCATAGTTGATCAATGGTTTGATTTCTACTAACCATCTTCAAATCAGAGCTTTGTCATCGGAGCTTCGTCTTGGTACCAAATATGTTCGTTGTTTAGAGCATAGTGTTTCAAAGCCAAAGTGTTGACTTCAGAGTTAGAATTTTATCATATGATCCTGCACACTTGAACAAATTTTAGAATACCAAATAGGTTCAACATGCCTCACTTATTTCATTGCATAAACATATATGTACATATACAAGAGTCTTAACTACCAAGTTGTTACTGACTTGATTATCAAAATTTTACTAAATATAAAATATACATGTTAATTGTTAAAGATATTCTTACATTTACATATTTTATTAAAGATGTTAAATATAGAAGAAATTTACATGATCTTTTTTTTTGGTCAAAAAGAAATTTAGATAATGTAAATCCTCAAGATCAAGGAAAGTGTTCTTGCACAAACAAAAACACTTAATAAAACTTAAGATATTTGTTTTTGCGACATCTCCAATTTGACACGCTGCCCCACACATTCACAAGTGTATATGAACCCAAAACATTACGGTTTTGCTTTTATCAGTGAAAGTATTAGATATTTGAAACATTGCAGGATGCCCGACGACGGGAACATGATATCTCGCTTTATTGACCGTGCCAATGATGAGATATCTCGCGTTATCCTTGGTATAGCCGTTAGCCTCGTACACAGATTGAGGAAGCCCAAACCAGACGACGAGATATTTGCTCATATCGTCAACCATCTCACAGAGGCTGATGCCGACGAAATAGACATATCTAACCACCCGGTGGTTCGTTGCATCATCATATTTACAACTTGTACGTACTTTTTTCTATCTCTTACGCACGTTATTCTTTCTTCATCGATTTTATGTCATTCCACTCCTTTCTGTTCTCTTTAGGCGGTATTGGACTCCAATGGATATTAAACGGCTACTTTCTCGATCTGATTTTCATGATCCAGGTGTTCTAATTCAACCCACTTCACTTTTTCATTCATTCATCCTTATTGTTATTATTAGGGTTTCACAATTTTCTTTTTTAATTTGGATTTTGGCAAAGCATTTCGAAATACCATTGCTACTCAGGTATGGTATGTAATGTAATGTAACAATATGCATGTGAATGTCTCTCAATGCTTGTTAATTAATTAAGAAAATAATAAATATTCAGGTTCAGCAACCAAAACCTTTAAAGAGGTGTCTTACTTTCTCCAATTACTCAAGAACTCCACATATCAAGGTCTTTTTCTATCTCCTACTCTCTTCTCTACATTAACCATAGCATTAAGACGTTTTTTGTCTCTTATCCGGCTTTCCCAGTTAGTAATTTGAAATTCAATACATATTGTGTGCTAAATGATACAGGGTCTTAAAGGCATGAGAGAAATTTATCTTCAACAAACCAACGGGTACTTTAGACAGGTCAGCTTCCAATTCTATCATATCAAATGCTATGTTTGTCCCACTCTTCGTTAATGATGTTCCATATAGCCAAATAACTGAATTATAGAATAAATTGAATTAGTGTGTAATTTGAAAACTAGAGTTAAAATTTGATTGATGCTATAAACAAGGATAGTCTTTTTGACCCCCATTCAACTCTTTTTCTATATTCCATGTAGCTCTGTGGACTGCCAATCCCTCATTTGTGGCCTGAACTTCTTGCTTTAAATACTTAACCCCAATGTCATGGTATCATGGTGGCTTAAATGCTAAGCCATGTTTTGCAAAAGATTGAAAAACCTTGTTCCGTTAAAACCTATAACATTGTTTTAGAAAAACCTTGCAATATATTTACATACATGATACATCCACTATGCTAAAAATAAGTTTTAATACCAGTCTTTTTATAGCGCTTAAGCAAGAAGGTTGTCACGAGCACATATCTGTATGTTTTGGGTGTTCAATGTGAGTCCAATTTTTTCCTTAAGGCAGAGAGACTATAGTGAGAGGGAGAGGCACAATCTATACAACATGAATATTGCAAGAGAAGAGGAGGATTGACATTAAAATATAGAATAGAATTGTCGTTACTATTTTTAGTTACTACTTACTACTATTGTCAACACAAATAAACATTACTATTTACTATCGCACTGACAAAAGAATATCTATAATTGCTTGGTCAAGGAGAAAACGGAATGTCATACTCAGTATCGACAGCTTCCTCCACTGCAACACTTGTAGCATAATATGTTAGAGTTGGTTTTAAGCCACAAACTTTAGTAGAATTCTTGGATCTACCAAAACATGTTAAAATTCTTGTTTTGCCCATTGAATCTACCAAATTATACAAATTGCCCTTCAATTTATTTCAAATGGATCTACAAACTGCAGGAAGTAGAGCAGCATCAGGAAGACACATCTAGAGCTGTTGTTCCAAGCAATGAATCTACTGGTATGTGCACATCCTGTTTTTAATTGATTTCCTTTGTGGAGTTGAGGTACACAATTTGCTCCCTTAATGGAAGACAATTTTCAAAAGGGAAATGTTTATTTGACACTAGTAGTAGGAAATGGCGATATAAACATGCACCCTTTTGCTGTTTATAACTTAAGGGTCCATTGTATGTATGGTTTTAAGGCTCTGTTGTACTTGAAGTATGATTCTTTTGCTGTGCCATGTTTCTAACTGGAGTTGATTATCAATCTTGAACAAAAGAACTGAACTGATGATGATATTGTTGATGTTAATGTTGTTGTGTGGTTCAGCTTTCACTATACAATATGAAACTAAATAAGTTTGCTGCGATGAATCTTTTGTATATTGCTTGTTATTGTTACTATGTTGTTATTAATTATCTATGTTGTGTTGTGTGAAGGAGTGAGTGTATAATAGAAATGAATGAAAAAATGGTTCAAATCTTGTAATGTATTTTAATTAAGATTGGGAGGTGAAGAGAAAATAGCATCATATGTTGAGAGAAAATGGAAACAACAACAAGACTATGAAGAAGGAATATGTTGATTAGACAGTGGAATTAAATGTTATTTTGAAATGGAATTTGCTTCATTCATTCCCTTATGATATTAAAATTAAACAAGTGTTGATACCATGCTGATTTAAACAAGTGTTAAACTATGGTAAAAGTATATCTAAAAATGTTTTGTATGCTGCATAGTGTTTAGTGTGGGCTTTGGAATCAACTGTAATGCATTGTTAATAATGTGCTTTGTCAATTTTCTGAAATAGCCTAGAAGAATTTAGATGGCATTTACATCCTATAGATGGAGTGTAGAGTTTGTTTATTCTTTCTATATTTTCCCTATATAACTTAAGAAATGGTTACACTCACCGATTATTTTTTTCCTTTCAATACAAACCTAAGCATGTTGTGATGTTGAATCAGTTCAAGCAAACCATTTTCGATCCTAAGTAATTTTGTTTATGACTTGTTGATCATTGCTTGTTGAAATAAGATTTGAGAACTAAAATAGCCAATGATAACAAGGTAATAGAAATATGGTGGCTGCTTAATGTAAACAAGAGAGTGACGCTGCCACATGGTTAAGGGTAGGGTCTTTCTAATTATTTGGAAAAGTTAGAACAATCTATCCATGGTATTACTCATATGACATATCATGAAGAGCTACATCAGGAATAATCTTTAACATTTGCTCTATTCCAAATGTAGATGTTTATCTATAATGTTGTCTCCAATAACTTCTATGCCAATATCTTTTATTTATGCTAAAATTAAAAATGTCTATTGTAGTTGATGATCCCAAGAGTCCGTCTTTCTCCTTGCTGGTGAATGGTTCATGTAAGTTATGTCTGCAAGTTCCTCATTAGCAAGCTCTTGTTTTTGCGTATTTACTTTCTTTTTAGGCAGTATTGGTTATTTACTTATATTTCATCTTCTTTTACATTAGCTTTATAATTTCTACTATTGCCATTTACTTGAGGGTGAGGTACTTGATCTCCTCAGTCTTCACATTCTTTCCATGAAGCATATACGTGATAAACCATATGTAGTATATAAAGTGAAAAAGGGGAAATTACTTACATTAAGAAGGTTTCTTACTACAATAAAATTCTGTTAAATTAGTATGGAAAGTGGTGACTGGTTTCTTACTACAATAAAATTCACATTCATTAGCTATTTCCATTATTATTATTTTGCATGAGAGTTGTATATATGAGTATAGAATTATATAACTGTTTTCCTCCCACTGTGCAGGCAAATAGAAATATTAGGTGGTGCGATGTTTGTTCTGAAGCTGGTAGGATCTGATTGAGTTTGATGTGAAGATTCTGATTGGGTTTGATGTGAAGATTCGTCAATGTTGTTATTTCAATTACCGTTGATTGGATTTGAGTTGTATATTACTTTTGAGTTATTTTGTAACTAATACAGTATGTCGTGCTTAGCTTGAATGTATATGTTATTTTTGAGATTTTTATTGTTTTTTTTTTGCAACATAACATCATATCTCTCTCTCTAAACAAAATTACAAATGTCATCATATTCCATAGCTTTAAGCACCCTACCATTATAATCACCTTTCTCTATCTGCATCTTAGAACAAAAATTATATGTACCAATCCTTAAAAGCCTAGCAAGTGATCCACATTAAGCACATTGACTAATCACGGTTCCTAGCTCTTCCTGATCTACTCTAAGCACGTATTTGCTTTTGAAAATTGCTCTTTAGGGTTCCATGTTTTCTTCCAGCCACTCCAAAATACCGCCTACGGCGGTTCGCTGCCGTAGCAAACGACAGTTAACTGCCGTTCAACAATACTTAGCACATTCTATCATTTTTTTTTCAATTTTTCTGCAGCAACATGACGGCTATTCACATGTTGACTCACCATTCACCATCATTAATCAAATATCAGCGATGCTATATGACTCAACATGATGGCTATTCATGAGTTCTTTTTTAAACAAACCAAAAACAAAATTTCTCAAAAAATAATTTTTTTGTGAAGCAATGAACATGGTCAGATTCACGTGAATCAAAAGCCAGTCAATGCTTAGAGGGGAACAAGCGTCAATGTGTTGGCCTACAACCAATATAATGATGTTGAACTACATGTAGGTAGTAATTTATCGACCGGTACCCTTGCAATATGTTGAAATATGAGTCTACTGAAAAGAAATAGGTAATTTTTCATTTTCAACCTAAACCAGCATTAGCTGTGTCATGGCACAACATTTATTTATTTTTTTGACAATTAGTCTCGGCACAACATAGTAGCTACCCAAGTTGACTACATTGTCAATCAAGTGGTCGAATATGCCCTAAAGAGGCTTGGCTTTGACGTAGGTTGTAGGATATGCAAACCAACCTTTCTTCACAAAGGAAGATTTTCTTCCATAGTTCTAAAGCCTACTATTGGGGTGAAATCTACTTGTACAAGAAAGGTCAAGAACAAATACTAAAGAGGTGTGCAACTGCACAGCAGATTTCACAGACTATGAAGAATTACCATTCATCACCTTGTAGAGGTGAATTAAGAGTCAATTAAACAGCCGTTAAGGTCCTACAATTAGTTATTATGTTACCTGCTGTCTTTATATATGCCCATGCAATGGTCAAATTTTGTGATTGACGCCGAAGATTTGTTAACATATCAAGTAAATAGGAAATGTCATTTCATGGTACTCTTGAGTTTGGGGGGTCATCCTTCATTTGACAACTCTTAAATTTTAGTGGTTGTTGATTATGCGTCAATGTGGATTAAGGCAATAGCACTCCCCGCTATTTATGCGTCAATGTGGAGTATTTCACTAGATTTGTTACCCATAGAGTCATAATTAGTGATGACGACACTCATTCATACAAGTTACAACAAGTTGTTTGAAAACCTAAGTATATGCTAAATATGGTGTAAAACACAAGATACCCATTCCCTATCATCCATAGACAAGTGAAAAAGTTGAATTATCAAATAGAGAGATCAAGAAAATCATAGACAAAGTTGTAACTCTAACTAGAAAAGGTGGTTGTCTCCATTTGGAAAATGCTTTGTTGGCTAGTTCTGTCCACTAGGGATGTCCCCCTATAGGTTGTATATGGAAAATCTTACCGTTTACCAGTTTATCTTCAATACAAAGAACATTAGGTTATTAAAAGATTGAAGTTGGACTTATTCCAAGCTGGTGATGCTGGAATACCGCAACTTCATGAGTTAGAGGAGCATAAACTTCTCTTATAAAAATGAAGAAGTGTATAATTCCAAGGTCAAAAAGTGGTATGATGCCAAAAAGAGAGTTGTTCCATGTGGGGGAGAGTTTTTTACTCTTAAATTCTAGACCCTTTACAATTTTAAAAATCTACCCATGCAGAACTGTAGATTTGAACGAAAATTTTGAAATCAATTCAAGGTGAATGCTCAGCTCAAAGGATCAAGTGCTATCGAGGAGACCCCATGTTTTTGAAGGTCTCATTCATGCATTTGAAGGACTCTTGAGGACCTAGGACGCTTGTTAAGAATTCTAAAATAGAAATAATTGATAAGTTTTATGTAGAAAAATTATTTTTTTTAAGTTTCAATGTGTTGAATGCATCAATCCCAAGATAAAAAAAAATCTTTCTAAGCTTTTTTTTTAGCATTTCCCTAAACTTTAAAGCAAGAACTATTGGGTGGAAAACCAAAAATAATGGGAGTGTTCACATTCCCAAGTTTCGAAAAATTTCATGTTTGTTTTTGTAGTTTGTTCGTCCGGCAGAATGCACAACATGTTCTGACATGCTAGTATGAGGGAGCATTGCACTGGTTATGTGAAAATGTGAAAAATAGTCGAAAATATCAGGCATGTGTTGTGATTCAATATTATCTAAATGGGAAGAAAATCAATTTATATCTAAAATTAGATAACTAGATAATTTATGACATGTATATAGAACAACTAAATTCACCAACCATTGTAGTTTAAATTAGCTATTTTACAACTAAGTTAACGGTTATCACCATTTAACTAGTTTTTCAACCATCAATTAATTTATAGCTTAATTTTACCAAAGAGAACATAAGGAAATTAAGGTTCTTTATTTTTTTTCTCTTATTTTTCATTTATGTTGTATATTTAGAAAAATACATAGATATTATTTTGGTAAATTTGGCATTCTCTTTTTTCTGATAATATTAAAAGCATTTTTAGAATAAGTTTTAAGGGTAGTTTGTTATAGCTTTTTTAAAAATGATTTTTGTAGTGTTTAATATTTTTATTATAATTTTTTTAACAAAGGATCATTTAAAGAAAGTTTCAAATGAGAAATTAGTTTAAACAACTTGTCTTAAAAAGTTATTGGCTTAAAACCAACTTTTAGTCTTCATTTTTCCTAAAAATAACTTTTTTGTCTCTCTATTTAGAAAATCAACGAATTTTTTGTCTCCTTTCTCTTTAAGTAACGAGGCGTACTCATTATTGACATGGTGCTGATTTGGCTTTAGTAAAACCAACTCTTTTGTCCCTCTATTTAGAAAATCAGCAAAAAAATTTGGTCTCCTTTCTTTTAAGTGATGTGGTGTTCTCATTAGTAACATGGTGTTGACTCGGCATTAGTGAGTTGAAAAACTTGTCAACGATATCATTAATGTCTAATTTATTTTATTAAAAAACAAAAAATCCTCTGACAAAGTTTGTACATATTTTAAATCCATGTATATATTTTTCTATAAAAAAAAAAAAATTAACTTGACCATCTTCTATCACTTTTTGTGTACGTTAAATTTGAGTAGATTACAACAAGTCTATCACTAGCATATGTTAAGTTTGCTTATCTAATTTAATGTAATTTTATCTTAGTATTATTTTAATTATATGAAGATAAACAATAATATTAATTATATGAAGATAATTCAAAATAAAATACAATACGAAGAAAAATAATTACTGGTTTCTAACATTAGGACAATTATTGCGAATATGACCGACATTGTGACATAATCCATATTTTCTCAGTGTTTTTTCCACAACATCCATTTCAATTAAAATGCGTGTACTATTTGGTCGACATTTCTTTAGAATTTGTTAACAAAACATGAATTAGATATGAATTTTTGAGCTCTAGTAACATAAAAATACATATTTATTTATATTTATTTCATGTTTTGTTAAAAAAAATCCAAGCATTCATAAAAAAATCATTCAAAAATATGAAGTCAACGCATGAGTTGTCTTATAACTATAGATCAAAGTAGTGATTATTTTTTTTTATAAGGATTAAAAGTCGAAGAAATTTTTTAGCAGAACTAAAATGAAAATAGTTGACCAATTCAAATGTGACTTGTGGTAATACTACAATCTTTTTAAACATAAAAATATGTGATAAGAGAAAAAATAGTTGAATTGATTTATGTGTCATATAAATTAATGTTAATGACATTCCTTATTAAATGGTACAAGTAGAGTTCACTCAAAACAAAACCCTAAAACCCCTTCTAAAACCTTCATCCACTAGCGACCAAAAACCCTTCAACAATGGCGGGTGAATTTCTGACAGGGAAAGCTTGGGATTTGGGCAAAAAGCACACTAAGATATTGTTCGACAGCATTATAGGTAAAAAAATCGCATAACATTCTTTAGAAATTATAACTAATTATTTTAATTTTGTTCAATTTTGTTCGCTTTCTTGATCCTAAAACCTAATTATGGAAAATAAATTATGATAATTTCAGCAATCAACAGTTAATGTAGTTAATTTTGTTTTGTTGAGGCAAGTTAATGTAGTTAACGTGTTTGTTGGATTGTCTGAAACTCGATTCTTGAAAGAAATGATTTCATGATCTAGATATTGATGTAGCTTGATTATGGGAAGATGTAAGATTAATGTTTGTTTAAAACTAATTAATTAATTGCTTTCTATAATTAGACGGATTACGTGGAAAGAGAAACGAATCAGAAAAGAGCGGTGAAATTCCTGATTTCAAAGTGTCTACATATCACAGGGTGTGGTAGGTACACTATTTTATTAATTTTGATTCAACATTTACGAGGTAATTAATGAAATAATCTGATAAAAAAATTGCAGGAACATTCCAATGGACATTGGAGGTTTCCTCACAAAGTTAACATGGTCCATAATCTCTGGAAACCAAATCCAAGATTGGATTTAACACTGGGATCAGAGCAGGTGTATTAACTCAATAAGTTCACATTTCATTTTTATTTTCTAGTGTTATATATCATATACTAATATATATCATTTACTAACTTCACCAAAACTTTAAGTCAGATCATAAGCCTGGAATACCAAGACAAAAAAATACTCAAATTGTTTTTTCAAGGGGGCTTATGACATAAATAGGAAAGACTTGGATCTCGGAGTAGGATACAAATTTGGAGGAGTCCTTGATATTGATGCAATGATGCATTTTGAGCCAAGGCCTTACTTTGGAGGTTCTCTTGTTATTGACCATCAGTGTCTGCAACATTCGACAAAAATGTAAGAAAAAATGACAATCACCTTCATAATTTAGATATAGCACACTATGATACTTTTAACATTATATGTTTTCAGAAAACCAAGAGGAGCAAGCATAAAAGGAGGCTTCAGAATCAAGAAAGGTACAAAGTTAAAGATAAAAGGAAAACATTCTTCTGCAGATGATGCAAGCATTATAAAAGGTGAATTGGAAAGGGTTGGAACTGACAACATCCAATGGTATTCCCTCAACACAAAAGGTGTTGTCAAGGCAAAGATAGGAGCTGAAACACCAAATGGATTTTGTAAACTGAAGGCAGAATTTAATATGATGGAGAAGAAGGCGTTTTTTGGATTAAAATGCAGCATATAAGAAAATGCAAGTCCATTTAGACAATTGAAAATGCAAAAGGTAGCAAAATTTCCTTCCATTCAAGGATGTTACAAATCAACAATTCTAAATGAACATCTCTAGCATGTCATGTATATAACTATGTTTTAGTTCTGATTGCGATTAATGCTTGGTTGACATTTATGCCCTGTACTCGTGATATTATAGAATGGATTTATGCAGTCGTTAAATAGCTTGCTTACAAATCACTGTCTACAATTCTAAATTCCAAGTTCATATAATATCAATATGCAACAAATGTTGGTTGATTTTGTGTCCATTATACTGTATTCGTTATTCTCTAATTATGAAAGTTGGCCTGAGTTAGCATATGTAACTTAGGATACTCTATTCTTTATAGTGTTCATTATTCTGTGTTCATTGATACCATAGTGACACTTGCTAAGTACCAATTTTCATGAAATCTAACAAACTTGATTTCGTGATATGTAACATAGGATACTCTATTCTTTATAGTGTTCATTATTCTGGGTTCACTAATATCATAGTGACACTTGACACTTGATAAGTGACATGTATTCGTTATTCTAATTATGAAAGTTAGCCTAAGTTAGCATATGTAACTTGGGATACTCTATTCTTTATAGTGTTCATTATTCTGTGTTCATTGATACCATAGTGACACTTGCTAAGAGAGTAACAATTTTCATGAAATCTAGAATGAACAAACCTGATTTCGTGATAGCCCAGTTTGTCGTGCCAATAGAATAATAGATGCGTATCTGCATCCCTTGGATACCTAAGAAAAAGACCAACAGAAAATGACATTAAACTCCTTCCCTTAACCATGTAAAGAGACATGAAAGTTTTCTGGACTTGGCTATGTTTCAAACACTAAAGCCCTTCCATGGTCTTAGCTGACATAAGAGAAGTAAAGAGGTATCAATGCCTCTATACTTTTGAAATTAGTTTATTTATCTAATTAGGATGTTTGTAGCTAATGCAGTGATTCTATTACGTGAATCTTCTTTCTACTTAAGGAAACTGATATATTATTATTTCTTATGGATATGTAAGACATGTAAATTATGACTTTTACAATTCTCTCTTTCCTTCTACCCACTTCTTCCTTTCAGAAGCCCGTGTTATTTACTATTATATTGTTAATGATCACGTACTTGGAATTGTGTGTTACATGGCTACCATATATTATATGGAAGAATGGTGTATTTCATTTTACCTAATTATGTTTTTTACCAACTAGTTAATCATGCTAATTAGTACATTAGATATCTTTGCTGGTCTTTTATCAAAAAGAAAGGCCAATGATATTTTAGAAGTTTGTTTCACTAACAAGATCACTCACACTTACATACTACAAAAAAAGTCTTTTACATCTAATAAGAAAACATACTAAAGTAGATGTATATAAATAATATTTGCTATTACTTTTATTGTATAAAATGTAAGGAATACTTATAAAATAAAGTAGGCGTAGACCACTCAGTAGTCGAGTATTAAATTTTTATACACTATTGAATAAGCATAAGAAAGAGTAATTCAAAAACGGGGGATGACAGAACAGAATGATTGATTAGTGAGGAACCTTTGTGGTCTCCAAGCTTTTTGATCCATTATCCCCATATGGTGAAACGCCCTATGTCTTAGGTTTTGTACAAGCACCTTAAGCCTAGAGGTCTCTCCTTTGTTAAACCAGTTCCTGCACCTTCTTCCTCTCCTAGTATTATCTCACAACTTAGCTTCATCTGTGCTGTTATTGCATCCTTTAGACCTTTCTTCTGTGTCGACATGATGATCAAATCTGGAGTAGAGAAGAGAGTAAACATATTACTTCGGAAACATGGGATCATAATCAACAAGTTTAGTTTACTTGTAGGAAAATAAATATATATTGATGCATCTTTAATTTGAGTTAGGAAATGAAAGGAACAAAAATCAATGACCCACAACATCATTCTATGCCATACTTCATCATCAAATTAATCATTTACTAAAAACCAGTGCCTGAGTCTACCAATTCTTAACTGTGTTACTATGGACATTCTAGAATCTCTAATGGTTTAATCACAATGTAACAATACTTCACCACCAAATGAGTCATTTACTAAAAACAAGTGATTGGGTCTATTAATTCTCAACCGTTTGTTACTATAGACATTCTAGAAATCTCTAGTGATACCAGAGGTAACCTTATGTTCTGTATTATTAAAATATGGGTTTGTCTAACATGTGCAATATTGCACATGTTAAGATAACTAAAAGTAGCAAGTTTTTATTGTAACCAACAATTATTTAACAAAACGTTATATATTTAATACAAAATGTTCAAGTTCCAATGCAAAATTACTATTTTAAATTTCTTAACATGTGCAAATTTGCACATGATAGAAAAACCCTATATAATACAAGAAAAATAAAAAACAACTTTTTATCTAGATTTATCTATGTTGTAGTCTATAATTAGAACAAAAAGAAGAACAATCTAAGTTTTTCAAGATCTAAAGAATAAAACACTATCAAACTAGGTTCCATTATGCAACAACAACGTTACCTATGTTCATGTTCTGTTCTATAAGAACAAAAAGAAAAATAATATAAAAAATCTAAGTTTTTTATACAATACCATCATCATCAAAATAGACTCGAGTGTTCCCACAAACTACCATCTTCGTTTGTTTCCACGTGATGAACATACATGGGTCAGAGAAACAAGCAAACGTATTAGTTACAGAAAACATAGAATTAATGAGTAATTTTAAGTCTAATTGTTTGAAATTAATTAAATATTGAACAAAAAGATCAATTTTCAACCCTTTGTTACTTTGGGATCTAGAACTCTATGATAATTAACAACTGAACCTTGTGTCTATTGTTACCAGAAGAATAAAAATCTAAACTCTTAGATCTACCTATGCTCTGGTCTAATAATAACGAGAGATAAAAAAAAAACATGTTTTTTTTTTCTAGATTTAAGGAATAAAATATAATCAATCTATGTTATTTTTTTCATCAGATCAAGTAATGAGAAAGGAATAACACACAGTTGCCATATATTCTGTTCTGCGAGAACGATAAGAAGAAGAAAAAGAGAAAAAAGATTATGCAAATCTAGTATCCAGAATAGGTTTGGAGGTTGGAAATTTAAACATCTACCTGGGTTCTGTTATGTATGTCAGTTGCAGATCTAAGGAATCAAGAGAGGTTTTTTTGTTTTTTTTTTTTATGAGGGGAAGAACATGAATTGGAAGAAAATGGAGAAGCCGCCGAACATGAAAATAAGGTTATTTTCTTCTGAACTGAACTCAACATGTCGAAGTGAAGTTCCCTTATAAAAAGGACGGAATAGTCAAACTAGGAGTACTTCTCTCAATTCCACCCGTTCGATCTCACCCCACTTTCCTAAGCAACTTACTAACTGATTGATCATTCCCACTGATTATTAATTAATTAATTAATAATTAACAATATACACATTGATTGGCTTAACTATTATTTTATTGAAGAAAAAAAAAATTCTTTTATGAGATTAATTTTTACGGTCAAATAGATATTTGGGTTAATTAAGTAAATTATCTCGATAAGTATTAAGAATTTTATTTTAAATCCCTACAAAATAAAATCACATTTTTTAAACTTTGTGAAAAGCTTGTCAGTAATTTTCAGTCAACAATATTGGTCGTAAAAATGTTAAAGAAAAATGTCACATAAATTAAAACATGTGATTTTATTTTATATGGACTAAAAACAATATCTTAAATATTTAGAAGTATCGTTTGCTTAATTAATCCTAAATATTTTAGGAATTCTTGATATAAAAAAGATATTTTTATTGGTCATTGTTTTTTACGAACGCATAACATATGTTTGCTACTTCCTTCCTGCATCCAAAATTATAAGGGAGACAATCATAAAAAACAATTGGAAAAAAATATATATTATCAGGGAAAAAATAATATACGGTCATCCAAAATTACTAGTATGTGTACATCATGTTTTTAATTGACCTTGTTTGTGGAGTTGAGGTGCAGAGTTTGATCCTTAAAGGAAGAAAATTTGCAAAAGGGAAGTGTTTCAATTACTTGTTTTTCGACTCCAGAAATGATAGAAAATGGCAATATAAACATGTACCCTTTTGGTGTTTATAGCTTAAAGGTCTATTGTACATATGATTTTAATGCTTTGTTGTACCGGTAGTATGAGTCGTTTACTATGCCATGTTTCTAATTGGAGTTGATTATCAATCTTGAACAAACTAATTAAACTGATGATGATGTTGTTGATGTTAATGTTATTGTTGTTTGGTTCAGCCTTCACTTTACAATATGCATAAAGATGAAAATAAATAAGTTTTTTGATGCTATGAATCTTTTGTATCATGTTTCTTGTTGTTACTATGTTGTAATTAGTTATTATCTATGTTGTGTTGTGTGAAGTAGAGAGTGAGTGTATAAATATAATAGAAATGAATACATGAAAAAAAGTTTCAAAACTTAAGTATTTATATTGGGAGGTGAAGAGAAAATTTCATCATATGTTGAGAGAAAATGGGAAACAACAACAAGGAATATGGTTGATGCCTTTGACAATTCATGAGGTGTTGATTAGACACTGGAATTAGATGTCATTTTGAAATGGATTTGGTTCATTTCTTAGATTATTATATTAACTTAAACAAGTGTTGATACCATGATGATTTAAACAAGTGTTACATTAGGTAAAAGTATATATAAACACATTTTGTATGCTGCATAATGTTTATTGTGGCCATCTGGAATCAACTCTATTGCATTGTTAATAACGTGCTTTGTCAATTTTCTGAAATAACCTAGAAGAATTTAGATGGCATTAACATCCTTTTTTTTTTACAGTATTTACATATAGCCGGTCCCACTTAGTAGGATAAGGCTTGGTTGTTGTTGTATATTTTCCTTATGATTTAAGAAATGTTGACACTAGAGGTAGGGGTAGACCTAGAAAAACTATAAGAGAAACTGTTAGGAAGGATATAGAGAGTTAGAGCAAGACATGGATTTTGATAAAACACTATGGCGTTGTTTGATTCATGTAGTCGACCCCACTTAGTGGGATAAGGCTTAGTTGTTGTTGTATAATTTAAGAAATGGTAACACTCACCTAAGTGATGTTGAATCAATACAAGCAAACCGTTTTCAATCCTAAGTGATTTTGTTTAGATCTTGTTGATCATTGATTTTTGAATTCAAAAATTTGAGAACTAAAATAGCCAAAGAAAATTGGAAGGTAATAGAAATATGGTGGCTGCTTAATGTTAACAACCGAGTGACCCTGCCACAAGATTAAGGGTAGGGTCTTTCTAATCATTTGGAAAAGTTAGAACAATCTCTCTGTGATATTTTGCTCATATGACATATAAGGAAGAGCTACATAAGGAATAATCTTTAGCACATTTGCTCTATTTCTACATGTAGTTAGTTGTTTATCTATAATGTTTTCTATGTGGTTAATGATCCCAAGAGTTTGTCTTTCTCCTTGCTCTTTTTGCTTAATTACTTTTTTTAGGCCATTGTTGCTTATTTACTTATATTTCATCTTCTTTCCCATTAGCTTTATAATTTCTACTGTTGCCATTTACTTGAGTGTGATATACATGGTTCCCTCAGTCTTCACATTATGTCCCTGAAGCATATATGTATATAAATTATATATCATATATAGAGTGAAAAAGGGGAAATTACATTAAAAAGTTTTCATTTGTGTTGACAACTAAATAGACGACAATCATGAGTTTAGTTATTTATACCGTAGTTGATTCTCTTCTATGTGCATGGTTTGCAGAGTTTATCTCTTTTGCCTTTTCGAAATGTAATTATATTCTTGCACTTGGTAGAAACCATTGCTCTATATTTTTATTATTTGTTGGGTACCTAAAACTAGTGCTAGATTGTGACGCTTTTCTGGTTTCAAATTTCAAGCTAGAATGATTCCTTTCCTTTTTGAATTTTGCAAACCCCTTTAAGCTGGGAATTTTGAAATTTTTTTAGTTCTCACATAAATGTCAATCATGAATTTTCAGTACCAAACCATTTTATCTTTTAATGAGTGTTTGTCTTGTTTTTTGTATATGCTCCTTATATTTGTTTTCCTCCTATGATGCAGGTAAAGAGAAACAGATTAAGAGATGCGAAGTTTATTCTAGAGTTGATAATGGAAAGATTCATCAAGGTTGTCATTTCTATAACCGTTGATTGTTTTTTTTGTAACTACTACACTATTTGGTGTTTAGCTTGAATGTCTATGTCTTATATGGTAGACTTGAACATGCAAAAGGTCCCTCTAAGTAGGGATCACTATGATTTTAGTCTTGTAAAAAGTTTTTCTTTCAGTTACTCGTTGCAAATTTGAAAACGCTTCTAATTTGTGACCGTCGATTGAACTTTTTGTTGATGCGGCCTTAATTTGATGATGTGGGTTACATGACTCGTCGCAATTAATCAAAATATTAGTGGTTCTATATGGCAGTGTGCCAGTAAAATGAATTGCACCATGCCTTGTTTACTACTTTGAGTTTTTTTCCTTCTATCTTTTAAACAAAAAATAAAAACTCAATTTTTATTTAATGAAGCATAGACTATTTGTAAACGAGTATGCAAAAACATCATTGTCGAGAATGGTCTTTTGCTTGTTTTGATGAAAAGAGAATTTATAAATTAGCATAATTTATAGATAGTCTTTTAATTTTTATTTTGAAGATCGAGTTTTGCAGCAAAATAGAAAAATGGTATTGCAAATTTGGATCTGTATTTCATAATGTCAAATATCTCTGCAATTTTTTTACCCTTTGAGTTGCGCTTACGGAACTTTTGTTAAAATATTTAGGTCTCGTTTGGTATGATCTTATTTTAAGCTTATGAAAAATAGCTTATGTAAATAAATAAGCTTTTATTTTAATTTATAAGTTCTCACTAGCGAAAACCGTATCTTCATAAACTGTTTTTTCATAAACAACCTTAAAAACTTATAAATAATATATAAAAACTTATTTATTTGCATAAGCTGTTTTATATAAGCTCTAAAATAAGCTAATCCAAACAGGCCTTTAGTCATTTTTAAAATTACATTCATTTAGCTTACTAAGTAAATGATGAGATATCTTTAAATTTAGTCATTATGATTGAGAGATAATAAAACAATTGTTATGAATGTTGCATTTTTCAAAAATAACAAAAAAAACATTTTTGGGAGGATGGGTAGCTCACTAACGGGTTCAAACTCAGAATCTCCGAATTAAAGCCCTCGAAAATATTTTTAGCCATAAGGTTGCATTTTATCACAGCCAAATTTCGAATTTACTAGAGTTATATACGTATTAGGAGAACCTGTGTTCAACTACCAGGTGAAATAATTATTGGTAATATGTACTTATCTGGTCTCTTCCTTTCTATGAAAACCAGAGTTATAAAATAAGGCTCAACGCACGGTTGATGAAATCTTGTTGACTAATGAATAAATAAATAATTAAAGGAAAACCAAAAATTCAAATGATCTCTCTTTTTAAGAGGGGCGAATGTAGAGGGGGGACCCTGACCCCCCCTCTAATTGCGTAATTTCTCAAGTATCCTTATATGTATATATACATGTTCATCGAAATATAACACTTAGGGTGTGTTTGGTTGTGGAAAGAAAGTGATAAGAGAGAAAGAGGTAAGAAAGAGTATGGTGAGAGATAAATATGTGAGAAATAGAGTAGATTTGATAGGTTGTTTGGTATAAGAGAGATAGAAGAGAAATGAAGGAGAAAGAAGTGTTGATTGTTTTCAAAAGTACAAATATACCCCTAAACTAAAAAAGACTTATATAATTAAGGATTAATTAAGTAAATGGTCCCTATAAATATTCAGAATTTTGTTTTTAGTCCCTACAAAATAAAATCACACTTTTTAGTCACTATAAAAAATTTCATCAACATTTTTAGTCCCTATAAAAATTTTCCATCAACATTTTTTGTCCCTATAAAATTTTTCCATCAACATTTTTGGTCCCTAAAATGGTTAAGAAAAATGTCACGGGGACTAAAAAGTGTTTTTTTATTTTGTAGGGACTAAAAACAAAACTGAATATTTATAGGGACTAAAAACTTAATTAACCCTATAATTTCATTTCATTTCTAATTTGTTCTCTATTAATTTATGAATTACATAATTATTTTTAGTTAATTAATTATATTAATTTAAGGGAATTTAAGTAATTAAATCTATTAGTTTTATCTAAAATAATTTTGTAATAGTTAGTATCAAATAATTTATTAGTTTTAGTTTTGCTAAATGATTTTATTTTATTTTGAACCCGTCTATAATTTTTATAACCCATACAATTGTCTATATTTCTTTTTGCGCGCGGACATTATATTTGCAGTAGTGATAACACTTCATTATTTTTCCTGTATTAACTTAATTTGATAAATATTTAATTTCACAAATCAACTAAAAAAACAAAGACATTTCCTTCAAAAAAGTAAAACTAATAAAAAACAAAGGCCCAAACCTTTTCTTCTTCCGTGGCAGTTTTATTGAGAAAAGGATAAAAATGGTATTTCAATAAAGATGGGAATTTCCAATTCCAACTCCTTTCTTCGCTGGATAGAGAAGACCAGAAAAAGGTGTGGGACCCATGAAAAAACTCTCTCTCCTCAGTTTCTCTCCATTCCAAACAACAGAAATCAAGACTTTCTCTTCTTTTTCTCTCTTTAATACTTCTCTCTTCACTATTTCTCTTCAACCAAACAGTGTTACTGACTTACTATACCTATATTTCTGATTTAATCGTTTTAAAAATTGATCGAAGTAGTTCATGCAGGCAGCAGGGATTCATTTTGTCGTCATACATACACATAAATATAAAGTTATTACAAATACTATTTCTTAGTTAACCATCTATTATATCTATTCTTATCTATTTATGTTATATGAGATTATATACCACTATTATATAAGATTACTTTTGATACACTATCAACGTAAAATATTTTATTTTACATTATCAAAAGTAATCTTATATAATACTACTATTGATTACTTTTTCTTTATGTTACGAAGTCAAAAGGAACTTAACGAAGAAACTAACAAGTAAACCTGAAAAATAATATACCTGAAACAAACATAAGAGATTGATCTATGAGTCTGTGGTACTGCTTGCGTGTTTTTCTACCTTCAGTTTTTGGAATGTTTAAATGAGGGTGCTCTGCAGCCGTTACAATTTGGCGAAATATATTATTGGAATCCCCCAACTTCACACTGATCGGCAAAAAATGTCACAAATCCAAAACATCACAATATACAAAAAGTGAAACAAGAAAAAATTAAACTAGCTTACAATCTGCTTAATCAAATGTCAATCTGAAGATCAAAGCATACATATACACAGACTACTACATACTATAACTATATAATTAATCTTAATCAGAAACTTAGGATGAAATCGTGATTCCAAGATGTGTCACTCACCACAATAAATATCTATTTATCTAACCCATTCAACAGTTATGTACAGCAATATGCATATTCAATTATGTATATGATCATTCAAATGAATAAAATAATGAAAAATACCATAGTTGCCTCTTGTATAGCCATTGTAAATGAATCCTGATCATCATTAGCTGCAACTATAAGACAGGGCACCTGAAAGCCAGTGTCTTCTCCATGACCAACAATTTTTGACAAGAGTTCAGATGATGCCTTCCGTGAAGAATCAGACCTACAATTAATATTTAGTCAGCTGGCCTGGGCTCTATACAACCAACATTTTTGCAGGCACTTAGTATAAGTTTCCCACAATCCAGACCACGTGAACATGAAATTACAGTTAACTAAAAAGCCCATAGATGAGTTAATTTGAACATAATGAATACCATGCAAACACACAATGAGAAACAAATGGTAGTAAAGGAAAAAATGGTAGAAGGGAAAATTGGAGGAGATTGACTTTCTTAGAGTCTTACTTCATCCGTTTCAAAATATATGTCGCAATTTTACCATGTGCACTATTCACATAGCTTACTTTGACTATATTTTTTTAACTAATATATAAATACAAATGTTAGCATATGTAGGATATTGTTTGATTGGTCTCAATGAATATTTTCAAAAAAAAATCAAGGGAAAATGGAAAAATTATAAAATATTAATTTATCCGTATGAACTTAAATTTCTGCCACAGTTGCTAATAATTTGAAAATGGAAAAATTAACATTACAAATCTTACATTCCTTTGTTAAAAAATAATAATAATAATTTGCATGAATTACATTTTATTTAAAATGATGACAATTAGATAACATAAAATTTAAAACAACTATTAATTATTAAAAAAAAATTAAGTGGGACCACATATTACATATTTTATTACTTCTTTTAAACGCGGGACCCGTTAGTTACTTAGGAGAAAGAAAGTCCTTATATAGTTACACGTTCCTTAACGGGAACTCGTTTTCTCTTCCTCCAATGGAGGGTCCTTAAGGAAGTTGTTAAGTAAGGATCTTCCATCAGAGATGTTCTAAGGTGAACTAACTTTATAGGTGGTCCACCATAGACCTTATTAAATCTTTTATTTTCAACCATTTGATTTTTTTAAAATGAAGACCGTTGAATCATTGAGGGATTTATTGTACTTTATAATGAACCACAAACACCTAATTTTTTTCCTCCATCTTCTTCCCCATCGTTCATCTTTATTCAAAATATTGAAAAATAAAACAGAAAATAAAAAATATAACAACTTTTTCAACCACCACAAACACTCCAATCTCAATCCCAACAATAACAGCAACGGGCTACATAAACTCCAATCTTAATCCCAACAATGACAGCAACGGCCTACATGAAGTAGTTTTCCAGCTGTTAGAGAGAAAAATATTAAGAGAATGTACTGTAATATCACTTAATATGACAAATAAACAATTTTAACCGATTTGATGGATTAAAATTTTGACTGGTGTTAGACATACCCAAAAACAATTACTGATTTACTCACTGAACATTACAATCCCACACCTTCATTTTTGAACACATGTTGGAACACAACCAAAAATAATAGTATACATTTCCAAAGAGCATGTTCCTCGTCCTTGTTTCATATTTTATCTCTCCAAGCAAAAAGGAAAGAGATTTGAATGGTGTAATTTTTGAATTTGGAGAATTTTAAATTCAAAAACTTAGGGAAGAAATAAAATATAAACGTTGGATTTCTCGTTTGTCAAAATATTATGTATGATGGAGCATCAACATAAACACACTAGAATGTTACTTAATGTGATATCGTTTAACCAAATTATTTGACGATGGAGCATTTTGATTGACGTCAGACAATTTAAGAGTGATTTAGTATTTCATAAATTTAAAGTTCCAAATTTCTAGGAACTTGAAATTTTAAAAATAACTTTGCTAACTTGTGCCAAAATGTCACATGAATTAAAAGTATAAAATTTGTATTGAAAAGAGCAATTTATAATTTTAAGAATTTGAATATACAACTTTGGAAATAAAGTATGATCTAAAGTTTCTTAGTATATGCCTTTATGGTACATGTTATTCCTTCCGTCCCAAAATAATCAACCTTTTGTGAAGTAAACTTGTCGTAAATAGCTGTCATTTTCAATCCACGATACACGATTTTTTTCTTTTCAATTTCACCATCTAATTAATATCACTTTCACCACATCTAATCCAACATCTTTTACTTTACATTTACGATACCACTAGATACATCAATACCTTATAAGAGTATTTTAATAAAAAATGTGGGCCTGTTTGATTCAATTTTTAAAAACAGTTTTTTGATTTTTAAAAACTTTTAAAGCTGAAAACTTGTTTGGATATAGTGTGTTGAAAAATTTGTTTTTAAAAACTATTTTAACTTTTAAGTTTTGTTGTTTTAAAAAGCAAAACAACTTAGATGTGTTTTCCTTTTCAGTTTTGTGTTTTCTTATTGCAATTCTGAATAAAAATTACGGAGAAGTTGAATTATTCATTAATGACATTATGGTAATATTTTGCAACTCTCTAATCTCCACCTTAAAACACGTGAGTACAATGCTCAAAACAGTTTTTAGAAAGAGCCTACCAAACTGGTATCATTTTAGATTTTTCTCTTTAAAAACAGTTTTTAGAAAGAGCCTACCAAACTGGTATCATTTTAAATTTTTTAAGAAGTAGTTTTTAAAAATTAAAAACTTAAACTCATTCAAACAGGTCCCCTCTCTCTCTCATTCAATTCTTTTAAGGGTTAATTATTTAAATTGATCATGTTATATATGCAAAATTTGAAAAAGACTCTCTAAACAAAACTCACAGATTCTTACTCTATAATCTGTGATTCTTTCTATTTTTGACCTCCTATTCTTTCAGTAGAAATAAAGTTAGATGTTGAATTTTTTTCATGATATTTTGTAGACATATTTAAGACATTAAAATACCACTTTCAACATAAAATTATACCTTTTAAACAAGAAACAAATTAATTATGAATTTTTAAAGCACAAAAAACTTAAAAAAAAAAAAAAAAAAAAATATATTTTTAAATAAAAAATAAAATTTTAAGTTGGTTTTTTGAAGGCATATCTATAGAAATACATAAAGAGAACCCGCTAAGTTAGCTAGCATTTTGACTATACCTCAATTTATTTTAATTTATCAACCAAAACATGCAAAATGGTAATTTTTTCTAATTGGTTACAAGTACCTATACAATTTGGTTTATCCTTAAAAAGAAAAGAAAAGTACGTATACAATTTTTTATATTTTTGTAGTCAAGCGTATACAATTTAAATTTATTAATTAAATAATTCAAAACAATAAAAAAGCATGGGACCGGCTGTTACACACCTAACGAGTCACGCCCCCAGTATTTTTTTTAATCACATAATATTAATACTCCAATTTTTTCTTTGTTGTCGTTGATAAAATGGAGTTTTTTTTGGTGACCCTAACAGCAAAAAAACAAGGTGGCATTTAGCATGCCAAAGTGCATCTTCTTGGTATGGTGCAAAAATGAGCTTTTTACCATTGATTTATTATTAAACTATTCAATGGTTAAGATTAAAGAAGGGTTACTTGAATAGCAGGTTTTTTGTTATACTTTGGTATTTTCAACAAGAGTATTTCACAATAAACAATTGCAATTCTTTATTTTTAGAAAAATAAAAACCGTGCTTTTGTTAAAGAACCAGTTATTTGAATCTCTTGATCATTATGAATCAATCTTTATCACTTTTTGCACAAACCAACTACAAAAGAAAATCCAAATGAAAGATAGGATTGCATTTTTTTTCTTCTTTTCTCTAGCCGCCACCTCTCTCTTTCCATTGTTGTTCTTCTTACTATTATTCTTTGATTTATCCACCTTACCGTCGATATCGATGTTTCCGTCTCCGATCTCAACTCCGGTTGTGAAGTTTAGATAGTGTTATGTGCAACATCGATTTGTGAGGTTGATCCTAGTATTTTCTTGTTGTTGTTGAGGTGGATTTATTTGAATGATGAAAGAAAAGAAAAGAATCAGATCTAGTTTTTTTCTTCTATGCTAAACAGATTGAAAAAGTAAACTCAACTGTCTCATTTACAAATAGCTCAAAAATGGTGAAAAAAAATATATCCAAGTCAATCCTGAGAATATTCAGCTATGGTGATTCTTTGAAATTTTGCAATGATGTTTTTGGATGTTTTCCAGTTTATGTTTTAATAAATAATTTACTCATTTAATTAAATAATCTGATTGTGTACAATAATAATGTTTTAATTTGTTTAAAGATGTAAATTATTAGAAATTATGCAACGAAGCTTTCTGGATTTGAGTTTAAGCTTCTAGGTAAGATGATGAAGAATAGAGCACAATCTGGTGTTAAATTGATAAAATAATGGGGCTAATCATTTGGGTCATAACATAATAAATGATATAATAAATAGTTGGTGGTATATTTGATATTTCTAACAATAATATTTAACTTGGTGTATATATTTAAGATTAATAGGTCTTTACCCCTGTAATATAAGTCGTTTTCGATTTTCCTCTCTGTAAAATATTTTTTTTGATTTACCCCTGTAAAATATTTTTGTTTTGATTTAACCCCGTAATAGGCCAAACAAAAACCAATTTTTTTTTTTTCAAGAATTTTTCGTTTTTGTTTGGCCTATTAAAGGGTTAAATCAAAACAAAAATATTTTACAGGGTAAATCAAAAAAAATATTTGACAGAAGGAAAAACCAAAAATAATCAATATTATAAGGAGGTAAAGACCTATTAACCCTATATTTAAATATTTATAACATTACCTAGAAATCTGCGACGGTTAAAAAAAGAGTAGCAAGAACTGTTTGCAAATCCAGTGTCGCAAAATTGCAAAATTTAGTAATATGATTCTGCCAAAAAAATAATTAAAGTGAAATTAAATTATTTTAATTAATATTCAATTCGTTAAATTTACTCCAAACAGAAAATCATACCTTTTTATTCGTTAATATTCTTGTTTCACATAATAAATAATAGTAAGTCTTACGTATTTGCATTTACATTTCACGCAAACAAATTTTTCTATAATAATGTTATATTATCGTTGTTATTAAAAAAATATCAACTTCAATCGTACGAACTATCCCCTTAGAAATTAGTTACTTAAGAACTAGTTTACTCCGAAAACCTAAATGTGTCTATCATCTGAACAACAACAGGTACAATCAATCCATCGTTTAAAATGACCTTTTTAGACCTAAAAGGATATAGAAACTTTAATTTCTCAGATTCAGTTCCAGGAGTTAAGTCGATCAGACGAACTATCCCCTCAAAAACTAGTTAACTTAGGAACTAGTTTACTCCGGGGACCTAAATGTGCCTATCATCTGAACGACAACAGGTACAATCAATCTCACCGTTCAAAATGACCTTCTTAGACCTAAAAGGATATATAAACTTAATTTTCTCGGATCGGGTTTCCGGAGGTAAGTCGATCGGACGAACTGTCTCGTCAGAAACTAGTTAACTTAGGAACTAGTTTACTATGGGGACCTATATATGCCTATCTTCTTAACAACAATAGGTACAATCAATTCCACCGTTCAAAATGACCTTCTTAGACCTAAAAGTATATAGAAACTTGAATTTCTCATATCGAGTTCCCGGAGGTAAGTCGATCTAACAGACTATCCCCTTAGAAACTAGTTAACTTAGGAACTAGTTTACTCTGGGGGCCTAAATATGCCTATCATCTGAACGGCAACAAGTACAATCAATCCCACCGTTCAAAATGACCTTCTTAGACTTAAAAAAAATATAGAAACTTGAATTTATCAGATCGGGTTTTCGGAGGTAAGTCGAACTGACAGACTATCCCCTCAGAAACTTGTTAACTTAGGAACTAGTTTACTCTGGGGACCGAAATATGCCTATCATTTGAACAGGAACATGTACAATCAATCCCACCGTACAAAATGACCTTCTTAGACCTAAAAGTATATAGAAACTTGAATTTCTCAGATCGGGTTCCCGGAGGTAAGTCGATCTGACAGACTATCCCCTTAGATACTAGTCAACTTAGGAACTAGTTTACTTCGGAGACCTAAACGTGCCTATCATCTGAACGACAACAAGTACAATCAATCACACCGTTCAAAATGACCTTCTTAGACCACTAAGGATATATGAATTGGAATTTCTCAAATCGGATCCCCGGAGGCATATCGATCTTACAGACTATCCCCACAAAATTTCGAGTTCGTACTTTGTTCTTGATCTTCTTTGGTCTTATTCAACAGTTGAATTATTTATATAGAAGAGAAAAGTTTAGTTGGACACAACCCCAAATAAAAAAATACTGTCACACACACACAATAATGTTGATAAAATTTTTAAAAAATAATAATTTAGTCACATCACTTAATATCGTCTCTTTTTTAAATTTTATCATTAATGTATGTGTTCATATAAATTTTATTTGGCTTGATTATATAAATGGTCCCTTAAATAATTATGAAATTTCAATTTGGTCTTTTAAATTACCTCCGTCCATCAATTAAATTCATTCCATTAACTTTGGTTAAAAAACCTTAACATTCATCTTCATCCTTCATAACTTTATCCTCAAACCCAGAAAATTCACCATCTTCACAACCAAATCCAGAAAAATTAATAAACTTCATCACAAACTCAAAAAAAACAAAAACCAAAATATTATCTTCATCATCCTAAATTAACACAAATTTAAACTCAAAACTTAAACTCATGAATCTTCAAACAACAATAACAAGTTCAATACAAATTAAGAAAACTAAAACCCATAACTTTAAACAACAAATAGCAAATTTAACTAATTAACCAAAAGGTTCTGTGATTGCAAATTTAACTAAGAATTTTCAACAAAGAAGCTAGAAAAACATATCCAAAACCTTTCTCCCATTCTCTCTCTTCTTTCTCCCTTTCTCTCTTCACTCGATCCACACACTCTCTCTAAGCTTCAAACTTTTCTCTAACCCATTTTCCGTTTTTCAGTGAATCTTAAAACCCTAGTTTTTTTTTTCAAATCTTCCACCGTCTGCAAGAACATTGAAACCCTAGTTTTTTTTACCCCTTTTTACTGGATTTTTGAAATTGATGAAATTACTATGACTTCTTTTGGTAAATTTGTCAATTGAAGATGACAAAAGACACCCCAGAATCGAGTGGAGGTGCATTCCATGCGATTCATTCAGAACGCGACTTACAATCCAATTGGGAAGTTGACCTAGCCAAGAAACTTGAAGAGTGTTTGTTGAAAATATGTTATGGTGAAATCACCGTGAAGAACATGTTAATTGATTCAAAATTACGGCATCATCAAATTGTCGTTGTTGTTCATGTTGATCTTCTTCTTCTTGGTGTTTTTCTTGAGATTGATAAATCGTTGAGGGAGGAGGAGCAAGAAAAGAAGCCATACCCCAAAATTAACGAGTTAGGGTTTGTTTGATTTCGTCGAGGTCTTCTTTAACACCACAACCTTGAGTTTCATCATTATTTTCAACTTCTTCTTCTTTTTTCTAATTCTTTTGATTTAATCGCAATGATTATGTTGTTGTTGCGGGTAATTGTTATTTCCAGGCGAGGGGGTTGGAGATTCGGTTTCGACGCCGTTTTTAATGTCATCATCATCATCATCAAGTTGGAGAGAGTTTGCAAGGGAACCAGCTAACCATGATGACATTATTTATTTTTTTTTGAGTAAGTTTATTAATTTTTCTGGGTTGGTTATGAATATGGTGAATTTTATGGGTTTAAGGATGAAGTTGACGAAGGAAAAAGATGAATATTTACGTTTTTTATTAGTTTGTGAATCAGAAATCAACCACACCCTTGCCACCATCTCCTCTCCATTGAGAAATCGAATCCCTCTTCGACGGCGTCACCTCCAGGTTAAACATTTATCGCTACTTTCTCCTACAGTCCTATTTGTAATTGTGATAGGTTGGTTTTTTTCTTCCTTAAACACTTTCTGATTTTTAGGGTTTTTTGTTTTGTTCTTCCTGGTTGTTGTGTTATGTTTCGCCATTGAATTTTAATTGTGCGTTTTTGCGGTTTGACAGGTAGTATATGACAGCATCATTGTCTGCTGTTCTGCTGCGGTTTAGGGGGTTCTGGGTGTGTCTGTCTGTTGCCCCTTGCTGTGCTGTGCGGCTGGGGTCTGCTTTTTAGGTTCCTTGGTTGTCTGTTATTTTGGCACCTTGGTGTTTGTATTTTGTTTGTTCTGTTTCTGTCCGCGAGCTTTTGTCCATCTTACCAGTAAAATTTGTTGTTTCTAAAATAAAATAAAAATAGAGGCAAGTAATTTATATACATATTAGTAAATTCACCCTATTATAGTTTCACTGATATGATTTCAATTTCATGCTACATAATAATTATGCACGTTGATTTTTCCCTCTGTTTGTGTGCTTAATAGCTCTTTGTCTAATTAATAGCTCTTTGTTTGATTAATCTTCTATATTCTATTATGATGTCCAAATATAATTTTTCCCACTTTTTATGATGTTACCTGCACTATTTGTCCTCTTTACCAAAAATCGTTCATATTTGTCCAGAATTGGAGGTTTGAATATTCAGATTTCCCCAAAATTGTTCATCTATTCCTTTCACCTTCTTCTCCTCTGCTATCCTAACCTCCCGCCACTATCGACCTTTCTTCCGAGGTTGTCAACCACACTATCGGTGACGATTTGATTTCGACTGTTAAGGTAATGCTTATATATGCTTCTCTTATGGTATTAGATGTCTTGTTGTGAAATTGTGAGTAACTGAATCATTTGGCTTAAATTATTATTATTAAGGTAGTAATTTGGCTTTTGTTGCATCTTATACAGGAAAACAATGATTGCGTTGAGTTAATATCTTTGAAGTTTCTATTGGAAAATAGATACTAGACTTCGGTTCAAGCCTAATTGTTTAGAATGCACACATAATGCTACCTGATATTTTCTTGCAGTCATGCTTTCCCTACTCATTGTTACATGTGCCAAATTTTTTTTCTGGTGTATGTTTATGTTTTAAAACATTATCACGTTGAGCCACAAACTAAATAATGTTTTGTTTCATTTGTGTTGATTGAGTCCATGACATGACTACATTACAGGTTGCTTCAATAAATGTGATTCATGAAATGCTTCAATATTTCATTTTATGATATTAATTTACTGATTAATCTTTTACATTATTGAAGCTATGACTATATATTTAGATTTGTAATTGCTGTTTAATCTGTATTTATTGCTTTAAGTATTCTGTATGAAGACCAAACAAGAAGTTATTCACTTATATTATCGCCTTTATGTCTTAATATACTTTTCCTCTTTAATTATGTATGAAGATAAATTGTGTTTACCAGGAAAGTCTTTTAATGACACAAGGACCTTAAAAGAATAGTCTGTTACTGCACATCTTTAGAAAATGCACATCTTTTTTGAAATACTACAGACATAATATTACTCTGATTGTGTTTTGTTTTAGTTAGTTTAGTTGGTCTACCAATTGTGCTATGTTTTCTCATGGTTTTTATATTGTTTTTAGTTTTAATAATACTATTTATGATTAATTTTTTTTGAAGTACCGTTAATAATCGATGACTATTGACTATTAAAATCCAAAAAGAATGCATATTTTGGTAAGCTTAATTTGGTGAACATAGGACCTTTTTGGATTTCTGTCCATTCATCCAAATGCCATATCTTTGATCATTTTTGAATTAGTTTTTTGTTTCTATAGGTTCATAAACATTTCTCATTTTTTTTGTTAATTAGTAGTTGGAAGATGTCTTGGTCTAAAACATAGAAAGAGGTTAGGCTTGAAGTATCCAATGACAGGTGTGGTAATTATAAAATCATGGACCAGGTAACTTTTATCTTCCATATTTTTTCAATCTTTGAAATGTTTTGAATGTGAGTTGTATACTATTCTGTTAGTAAAAATTGGTCCCTCAAGCTTGCAAGTATTTGAACTTTTTATTCAATATATCTCTTGACTCTTAGATGTGACTGCTTCTGTCAGTTTTTTTGTAACAAAGTGAGCTTAAAAATCTATTGAAAGATGATAAAGGAACATTGAATTCACTTGCTTTTTGATTTTTTTTTCTTTGAAGTTTCATGTTTTATGTTTAAAAACTTTAAAACATCTACCATAGGATGAAGCATGAGTTATAGAATCAAGTGTAATTTGTAAGTAAGATATCTCTGTGTACGATTCTATTAAGATTTATTATATTTCACTATGAGATTTTTTATTATATTATTTTACTTTTGAATTAAAATAGGTGATTCAATCCCAGTTGTATAAGTATGCTCCGGCATATGTAAGGATATGATTCATGGATGTTTCGATGGTATCAGAACCGGAACTGATCCCAGACATAATGGGCTTGGCTGTAGCCAAAAGGCGTATTCTTTGAAATCCAACGTTTTCTTGCGGGTCTGTCCATTTTTCCAGTTTGAATATGTACATGCATGTAAAAAGATTTAACATTCTTATGGTTCTGCATTTTTGTTCTTTCTTAGTTGCATAAAAACTTAAATCTACAACGCAATCTTGCGGTTTTTTTAGTTTGAATCTGTACATGTATGAACAAGGACTTACTGTTTATTGATTTTGAGCTTCAATTTGTGCAGCAAACTTATTTATGGCTCAACTATTTTTGAACTCTGATTTGGCATATTTCCTGTTATCACACAGAAAAATGTCACGGTCAGTTGATGCTATCAAAAATGTCAATGACTCTTAAGGAAACATGGAAACTTGCTGTTCGTATTCTTGATATATGGAGTGTTGGGGTAATGAGCATCTCGAAATGGTTATGATGGATTCAAAGGTAACAATTTTTTTGCTTATTTTTATATTCAATGTTATTATGTTTTTCAACAAAACTGAAATTTGCTCAACTCTTTTTTTCAATTTAGGGTGATACGATTCTGGCTCTGATCCATGGTGATCACACACCTGAATGGAAGGGAAAGATCAAAGGAGATATGTATTAATTGGCAGCTTTCTAATCTAAAGCATGTTGAGACCTTCATTGATGTAATCCTTCATATTCCAAGTATGTATTATATCTCAATTGCAATCTAACTTTCGGACTCATTAACTTTCGGACTCATATATACTTATTTCAAACAAAACATATGACAGTGAAAAGCTTATTTCTACCAAACAAATTAACATACATACGTATAACATGAGTTATTTTAACAGACCTTATAATATATCGCACCTACATTTTTTAATAAAAGTGCAGGTAATGTTTTGAACTATACATGACCTGTGCGGCAGCACGGGTGAAAAGTCTAGTAAATGTTAATCTGTCTTGCTATACTTAACCTAATTTTAACATAATTTTTCCCTCTACACTTTTGCATTTAATGTTTGTCTAAAGTAAAATAAAATTATGTTCTCAATTAGATGCTATTTTTTTGGAAAGGAATAATCGTTAACCCGTCAAATAAATGCACTATTTATTTTTAATCCATTTTAAAAAAATAATAACGGTGGATGTTATTTTTCCAATTTTCAGATTTTTAAGTACAGGTGGCATCCTGGCATTGGTTGGTTCGCTTCTTTTTTCAAACTGCTTCTCACTAAAGAAGGCAGGGCCATTCTAAAGTTTGTACATCCTACATGAGTTTGTGTGTTCAGAGAGAGAAACTTCCATGTGTTTGACTTTTTAGATTGAGTTTAGTTCTTAGATCTACACAAAACAGAACTTGTTCTACAAAACAAGCCTTATCTTTTTCTCTACCCATGAGAGAACAGAAATTAGATCTACAGAAATAAACTCTCCTAGATCTGTGTGTTACAAGTTCTTTTTCTTTTTCTCTTTGAGTGTTTAGAGAGAGAGAGAGAGAGAGAGAGGAGAACCCTAATCATTCATACCAGTTTTCATGGCTTTTTCACGGCTTATTCTACATGGAGATGGGCGAGTGTTATCCAGGAGAGAAAGTAGATCTCCAGGCGAGAAAAAGACTTCTAGATCTGTGTTGTTCTCTCCTTGTAGATCTACAAATGAAAAGGTTTTTCTCTTATTCTTCTAATATAATATAACCTAGGGTTATCCATGTCTTTCTTAAATCATTGGATTTGAATACTGCACTGTTTTTAATAATGTTGAAAGTGATCACTAACTGTTTTGTTTTCTCTTCTATGTCAAGGTCCATTATCTAGAACTTTGACTGGAGATGATAGGCAGCTTGTGTGGAAGTTCCACTGGAGTGATGTACAGGTTAGATTATTGTTATGTTTGAAATTAGTAAAATATGATGCACATCCTCCATCAAATACACCTGATACACATCGACCTTGTTGGTGTACAAAACATAGGATACATCAACACTGTTAAAAACACGGAGGGGATTTCTATTCCTTCTATATTTTATTTGTTGTATTTTTTTTATTTTATTTTTGTATCAGTTTCCTCTAGTTCTAATGTATTTGAGTCCTAGTTATCTTAAACTAGGTATATTACAACATCATAAACCATCAAAGATTTAAAGAGTGAAACCATTGAAAAATATTTTGGTTTAAATGGCCTCTTAGAAGATTTGGCTTTTGACAGAACACAATGTTTCATTTGATCCACTGTGCTGATCCCCCCTAGTGGGAAAAGATTTTTCCTTAAATTACTATCTTGTTATGTCTATTTGTCTCCCTATTCTTGAGTTCTTATCACTAAATAACAGCTGGAGATATTCTGATATTTTATAATGCTGGTTTCATGACAGGATGCAATACAAGCGCTAGTATTATATGGGCATGTGTGAAATGATTGACGCCTGCGATGCATTCAAAGTTTTCTCCGATTTTGTGAAAGTGTAGAGGTAATTACTAGAGTCGAGAAATATTTTTGGAAAATTGTACCTGAAAAGTATGTAAATTGTTAATTTTGTAAAGTATGTAAATTGTGTATTTTGTAAAGTATGTAAATTGTGTAAGTTCTGCGTCTGAATTTTGAAATCAGATTGCACACCTTTAATTTATATTGTTTTTACAATAAATATGTTCAATGCTTATTAGTGTTTTAACAATTAATGCAATATCTGAAGATTCTTAATTTTCACACTTCTGTTGGTGTTTTTTAATGAAAATGTTGGCAATTAGTTTAGTTGTTAGTGATGTTAGTGGTGGATTTGGATCATGTTGCCTTATCTCTTTGGGCCCTATATTCCCCTCGCCAAATCACAAAACCACCTTCTCACTCTTGTTTTTCTTGTGAGTTTTATAATGTTTTCTCTTCGCTGATACCTCATATTCATTTACAAATAAAAAAAGGTATAATATGATAACCAACAATTTATTGTATCTATGGATTTATAATTTTTAAATCATTTGGTGAAGGTTTGAGTCCATGGAACCATCATATTGTTGGAACGTGCTCATCTTGTTGACACCTAAATACCGGGGGATTTGACATCTCAGTCGCAACTCACTCACGGTAAGCTGGGCAGTGGCAGCTTAAAAGCTTCTTTGTGCATCCTTTAAGATGTGATAGGTCATTTCTCATGAAGTTTTTTTGAACATATTTTGTCCGTCAATGAATTAAAGCATGAATAGTATTGTTTTTTGTTTTAACTTCATGAAATATTGACTATATTTAACTTTTTGTTTTTATCAACTTTACAATTGTTGGTCTTTGTATATCATGCTGCATGAAAATTATGAAGTTGCATATTTGAGCTTGATCCTTAGCTTAATAATTTTTAGATAATGAAAACAAGTAAATAATGTCCTATAGTTTTTAGGTTTTAGTGTTGCAGATTTTGTTTCAACCTTCAAATTTGTTTTGCAGTTTCCCCCATATCTTCACAACAAACTGGAATTGTAGTCGAACTTCTTAATCATTTGATATATTTTAATCTCATTTATAATATCTAGAACATAGAAAATATACATCTGTGTTGTCCATCTGTCTATATTTTGAATCAATGTTGTGTTAATTTAGTAGAAACACTTTAGTTCTTTTGATTCTTTTTTCGTCATTTAATTGTATGGTGTTCTGTTGGTTCAAATTATCTATGTGGTCAATCTTTTCATCTCTAATGTAGCTCTAAATTTAACGTGAAGATGTTGGCCAATTGCTGGTGGGTTGGTTATCGTTCTGTTGATTACTTCTAGCGGCTCTGATTGCATTAATGATATTTTAACTTTATATGCATCATGAATTTTTATTTTTGTTTTTGCATCAAAAAGATCCTAGTTTGAGGAAACTTGGAAATTCGTTTTTGATCTATCATGTGTTGGTGTATGCAAGGTTATCATACTTCCTTACTCTGTCTATGATCAATCTATTTGACATTGCTTGGATTAGGCTTGAATATGCATATAAAATTATACTTAAGTTGTGCTGATTTATTTTTATAATGTCTAATGGTGGTTTGATCAGCTTCACACGCAGTCAGAGGATGGATAAGATGGAGGTTACTCTACCAAAGGGAATTTGGTTGGGTTTTTATTTCAGTGATGTTTGTCTGGTAATTCTTTTGCTCATTATGTTTGTATTTTATTTTAGTAGTACCTATAAGTATAAGTTTTTATGATCTTGAAAAAATATCTTCATTTAAGTTTTTAATATGTTTTGGGGCATACCAGGATTTGCCAGTTTATATTTAAAAGGTGGTTCAAAATTTAAAAGTTTGTTGGAAAATCTAAGTGATAGGATGAACGAACTTTCTCAGGTCTTTAGATGAACCTGGTAATTTTGAACTTATTATGTTGGAAAATCTAAGCCGATAAGTGATAATATGCATATGTCTTTTAAGATCAAGACAATAATCTGATGAGTGAAGACCTGAATAAAATATCACTTATCGGCTTAGATTTTCCAACATACAAGTAGCTGATAACTGATATTTCAAGACATATTAGCAGAAGAATTACCGGTCAAACTAGAAGTATTTAGTTAAGGTCTTCACTCATCAGATTATTGTCTTGATCTTAAAGACATGCATATTATTTACTAGAAGTATTTAGTCCATGAGCAGCGTTGTTCCCTAAATTTCTGGTAGTCATTTCAAGCACTTTACTTGTAGTACCTAGTCCCTGCGTTTTTAAATTTCGGCAGGGGCAGTACATATCAAAAATTATTTGAAGCTTTATCAAAAACTATATGCAACAAAATACTCTGTTTGCATACTTTGAACTAATGTTGTAACCAAGAAATAACATTGTTGGTAATAGGTCTGACCTATAGAGGGGCAGATTAATAACTAGAATATTAAAACATAAATCATACCAAGATTTAGTGAGGAAAAAACTATTTCGGCAGGGGGGCAGTACATATCAAAAACTATTTGAAGCTTTATCAAAAGCTATATGCAACAAAATACTCTGTTTGCATACTTTGAACTAATGTTGTAACCAAGAAATAACATTGTTGGTAACAGGTCTGACCTATAAAGGGGCAGATTAATAACTAGAATATTAAAACATAAATCATACCAAGATTTAGTGAGGAAAAAACTAGTAATAAAAACCTACAGTCAGCCATATTAAAACGAAAACGAATCACCGAATCCAAATTTTAGGCCAACGCGGTTATCTTTGATTCCAAACATGCCTTTGATGTTGATAATTGATTTGCCACAATTAGTTTTTATCTCTCCTGGCAAAACCCCCTCTGTGTTAATGCTTATTCTTTTCACCAATGCATCAAAGCTTGCTTTGCAACAGTGTGCTTGTAATGGTTGCAGTGTTTAAGTTTCAAAGTCACACCCACTTCATCACTTCCATAAGCCCCCTTAACAGCCACATCCATTTGTTCATTTGTTCAAGAAATGAATGTGGCTGTTAAGGGGCTTATGGAAGGGTGATGAAGTGGATGTGGCTTTGAAAGTTAAACACTGCAACCATTACAAGCACACTCTTGCAAAGCTTGAGATGAGCAGCTTGGATGCATTGGTGAGAAGAATAAGCATTAACACAGAGGGGGTTTTGGCAGGAGAGATAAAAGCTATTTGTGGCAAATCAATTATCAACATCAAAGACATGTTTGGAATCAAAGATAACCGCGTTGGCCTAAAATTTGGATTCGGTGAATCGTTTTAATATGGCTGACTGTAGGTTTTTATTACTAGTTTTTTTCTCACTAAATCCTGGTATGATTTATGTTTTAATATTCTAGTTATTAATCTGCCCCTCTAGAGGTCAGACCTGTTACCAACAATGTTATTTTTTGGTTACATCATTAGTTCAAAGTATGCAAACAGAGTATTTTGTTGCATATAACTTTTGATAAAGCTTCAAATGGTTTTTGATATGTACTGCCATGCCGAAATTTAAACCAAAAAAAGATCATTTGGTCAAGCCAGAATGCAGGGACTAGGTACTACAAGTAAAGTGCTAGAAATGACTAGCAGAAATTTAGGGAACAACGCTGCTCAGGGACTAAATACTTCTAGTGAATAATATGTATTTCTTTAAGATCAAGACAATAATTTGATGAGTGAAGACCTTAACTAAATACTTCTAGTTTGACCGGTAATTCTTCTGCTCATATGTCTTGAAATATCAGTTATCAGCTACTTGTATGTTGGAAAATCTAAGCCGATAAGTGATATTTTATTAAGGTCTTCACTCATCAGATTATTGTCTTGATCTTAAAAGACATATGCATATTATCACTTATCGGCTTAGATTTTCCAACATACTAAGTTCAAAATTACCAGGTTCATCTAAAGACCTGAGAAAGTTCGTTCATCCTATCACTTAGATTTTCCAACAAACTTTTAAATTTCTACTTCACCATTCGATCTGGAATTCAATTTCAGAAATTCAAATGGAGATGGAGATGGAAGAAAAACAATCTTCACCAAAGGTAACACATTTAATGCATCAAGCTTTGAGAATCTTCAATGTTTCGATCCCGGCGGATCGATACCTCTCTCGTTTCTCCCACGATGTTCTATTTCAAATTCGTTGCACCCACCGCCGGAACCACCTGATGTTGTTCGCACGTCGTCGCTCAATTAGCCTCTCTCAATTAACACCAAAGGTATCACACCAATGCAATATTTAGATGAGTATTCATTTACACAAATGATAATTGTCCTCCAGCTGTTTGATGAAATGCCAAAGTGTGAAGTGTTTGTTTGGAATGCTACTGTTAGTAGGTGCACTAATACTGGGCCTGATTTTGTTGATTGTTATTTATCAAATGGAATGAATATGATGTGTTACAAGGCCACCTTATTCAACATGTTGAGTTTGTGCTATTTGGAGTTTTGGAAGACACATTCATTTTGTGGATGAGGAAACTATGCATTTTTATGATGTAATGCTGCTAACTCAGTGGTTAAAGTCACTTGATCCATTCGTTTGTGATTTCTTAAAGTTGCAGATGGTTTTTTCAATACATGGAAATAGGTTTGCATTGAAAGGAGCTAAATCATTAGTAATTAAATTGTTCAACAAATCATTTTCTCAAACTATCCAACATAGAGCTGAAATCTTGTTCTTATACATGGATAAGTTCAACAATAATTTGGATGCTCCTACTTGCAATGTTCACAAAGTGAAGGCCATGATTCTTAAGGTACTGTGGCAAATGATTTTGGAGTCCTTAAAGTGTAGAATGGAGACAAGTCCTTTTGAAGACTTGGTTGCTACTGTAATTGAAGTTTTTGTTGGATTACATGTCATAAATATTAACATATCATTGGAGGGTTAGTGTATGTTCACTTGTTGCTATAGGAATTGTTGTGGGGTTCCCTTCACTCCAAAAATGGCATGGTATTACTAGGGAAAATGATATCTATTCTCCAAAACCCACTGCTTCGCTTCAAATTTCAGAGTTTTACAACTTGTTCCATGTGTTCCAACTGAAGCTTTTAGCTACACCGGTTCCTCTTGCTTCCCATTTGTCACTAAAACAATCACGGCTAGGTCTTAACTGGTTTGCTTTTGTAGCTATTTTTCACAGGAAGATGATTCCTAGAGGACAGTTGTTACTATTGCAATCCATAGACATTTTCAAGTTTGATTATAAGTAGCCTTAATTACATCTATATCTTGTTTGGAATTGCAGTTTGTGTCAACAGAGGAAGTGTTGTTGTCACTAAGAGGATGTTCAAATGGCGAGATTTACCTCTTAAGCATGGCACTAATAGATTCTTGGATTTGGCCCTGGCTACAAAATTGGGGTGCAATTTTGAGTCTGCTAGTGCTGTAGTTCTTGACAGAATTTCGAAGCCTACTGATGCTCATGTTAGAGGTACAATTTTGGGGTTTGTCAATGGAGTAACATGTACCAAAGTCACAAATGGAGAGCACTTCCACAATGCTTTTGCTGTCCTCATTTCTCTCCTTCAAGACCCTTGTTGGGTTAAGTTTGAGATAGCAAGAATTATTGTGTCTTTTTACAATCCTGCAACTTTTTGGATACTAGTGGATCCTCTTTTATGACTATGTTCAAACTGAATCTATGTATAGTCAAGATTTGGCCAAGAGACTAAATGCTTTCAATCTAGATTTGGTTGCTATAGACAATTTTTGGAAGATGATAAGTATTCTAGTACAAGAAAATGATCTCAAACTGACCTCTTAAGCTTATTTTGTAGTAGATTTCATACAAGGCATCTCTTATGAACTACTCATTCTGGCCTTTTTGAACACAATGAGGTGGCAAAATTTTGAAGCACTAGTTATGGGGGTTGCTACTATTTTTCATGAACAAGAATCTTATCATTATCATCCAGGGTTTTTATGGAAGATGAATAAACTCGTTCACTTTTTTGTCAATTGGGGTATGTGTGTAAAGGCAACTCTTCCTACTGATATACCACTTGATATTGAAGATGATTGTTTCACATCTACTAATTCCCAAGGATCTCGTGTTGTCCATCAAAGAAGAGAATATGTGGCTGTTTTTCATAGGAAACTGATTCACAAGGAAATGTTCAAGCTGTTAAGGTTTTGATTAATAACCCTGACTTTACCTCCTAAATATGGCACTTGTGATTATTCATCCTTGAGGACAAGGATGTTTGAAGGGGAGGGTATTGTTACAGGAATAAGGTATTGAATAATTAGTTTATTTTAAATAGTATTTAGTTTATGTCATTTTACTCTTTTAGCCCCAAGGGTTGTATTTAAACTTGATCTTATGCCTCATTTGCAATCAATCAATATTCAACAATTATCTTCTCCTGTCTAAAACCCTAAAACTCTTAATACTATTGTCAATGATTTCTCTGTTGTACCGAATTCTATTCCAGATCATTAGAATTCCTACACTAAGACTTGGATTTTATCAGTTCGTCCCTAGAATCCATTTTTACCGTCTCACTATTGGTATGCACACATCCTATGTTTAGTTGGCTTTCTTTGTGGAGTTGAGGTGCAGGTTTGGATCCCTTTAAGGAAGAAAATTTGCATAAGGGAAGCGTTTCAATTACTATATTTTCGACTCGAGAAAGATAGAAAATGACAATATAAACTTGTACCCTTGTACGTGTGATTTTCATGCCCTGTTGTACTTTTAGACTTAGTGTGAGTCTTTTATTGTGACATGTTTCTAACTGGAGTTGATTATCAAACTTGAACAAAATAACAAAACTGCTGCTTCTAATCGATGATGATGTTATTGATGTTGTTGTCTATGCTGTTTTTGGTGTTAATGTTGTTGTTTGATTCAACTTAAGATATGCATTAAGATAAAAATAAGTTTGATGCTATGAATCTTTTGCATCTTGCTTCTTGGTGTTGCTATGTTGTAATTAATTATCTCTGATGTGCTGTTTGAAGGAGAGTTAGTGTATAATAGAATTGAATGAATGGAAAAAAGGTTCAAAACTTGTAAGGGTGTGTTTGGTAAAAACAAGCTATAAGTTAGCTGATGGTTGAAAAGCTAGCTTATAGCTGAAAAGGCTCGCTTATTAAAATTAATGTGTTTGGTAAAATTGGTTGTTGAAGTAGTTGATAAATATAAAATGACATAAAGTACATATCTATTTTATTTATTTATTTTGTTTATAAACAATTTTACTTAGGGTTAATTAAGTAAATGGTTCCTATAAATATTCAGAATTTTGTTTTTAGTCCCTACAAAATAAAATCACACTTTTTAGTTCCTATAAAATTTTTCATCAACGTTTTTAGTCCCTATAAAATTTTTCCATCAGCATTTTTAGTCCCTATAAAATTTTTCCATCAACATTTTTGGTTCCTAAAATGCTTAAGAAAAATGTCACGGGGACTAAAAAGTGTGATTTTATTTTGTAGGGATTAAACAAAATTGTGAATATTTATAGGGACTAAAAACTTAATTAACCCTTTTACTTAATATATTTATTTTGAAATATTCTAATTAATTTCATCTTTAAAATGGTAAATGTGGTATTAAATTAAATTGTGATTTTTGTGTAATTAAACTTTTTAACTTTGATATAATATATCTTTTTTAAAAGAACTTTTATATAATATGTCTTTTTTATTTTTTTGCAAATTATATTGTTTTATTTGAAATTATAAAAAGTATGTAAACTAATAGAATGCAAGAGGGTCTATATGTATAAAAGGAAAAAAGAAAGTGCATGGCTGTTAAGCAAACCGAAAAAGAAAAAAGAAAATAAAAAGTGGCAGTTACTTTTATAATGTGGGCTTAGTGGTCACTTATTTTAAAAAAATAATAAAATAAAAATAAAGGTTAAAAATGGAAGAAAGGTATAAAAAGCTAAAAGTTATAAGCTAAAAAGCTACTTAAATTAGCTTCTTAAAAAACGTTATAAGCTAATGAAAAAAGCTTTTTACCAAACACATCTTATTTTATCAAAATAAGTTTATAAGCTAGTCCAACAAGCTACTCCCTCCGTTTCAAAATGAGTGTCACTTTAACTAATTGCATACAGATTAAGGAATGAAATGAAATAATCATTAAATATAACATTTTTACTAAACTGCCCTTACTTTATAAGAAAAAGACAAACTTAAAGTTGCATTGAAAATTGTGTGAGAGAAAAGTTGAAAGGAAAAAATTAAAGTTGTATTGGAAATGTAAAGTGACATTCATTTTAAAACAATTTTTTTTGGCTAAAGTGACACTCATTTTGAAATGGAGGGAGTATAAGCTAGCTTATTTGTGTTATCAAACACAGCTAAATATTGTATAGGGAGGTGAAGAGAAAATGCCATCATATGTTGAGAGAAAATAGGAAACAACAAGACTAAGAAGAAGGATTGACAATTTATGAGGTGTTGATTAGACAGTGGAGTTATTAATTTTGAAATGGAATTTGGTTCATTCCTTAGCTTATTATATTAACTTAAACAAGTGTTGGTAACATGATGATTTGGTGTGCTGCATAATATTTATTTTGGCCTCTGAAATCAACTCTAATACATTGTTAGTAATGTGCCTTGTCAAATATTTGTTGAAATAGCCTTGAAGAATGTAGAGTCTCTCTCTCACACACAGACACATTCCCTATTTAATTTAAGTAATAGTAACAATCACATTTTCCTCCTTTCCACAGAAACGTTAGCATGTTGTGATGTTGAATCAATTTAAGCAAACCATTTTCTATCCTAAGTAGTTATGTTTATGTCTTGTTGATCATTGCTTATTGATTTAAGATTTGAGAACTAAAATAGCCAATGATTATTGGAAGGTAATGGAAATATGGTGACTATAAACCAGAGAGCCTGCCATGAATGCTAGTCTTCATTATCTATGCTCCTTCTTTACTTATATTTTCTTTTTCCCATTAGCTTTATAATTTCTACGATTGCCATTTACTTGAGGGTAAGATACATGATTCCATTTGGTCTTCACATTCTGTCCATGAAGCATACATGTATATTAATCATATATCATATATAATGTGAAAAAGGGAAACTACATTACAGGGGTTTTTCATTTGTGTTGACAACTACATAACCAATCATGTGTTTAGTTATTTATAACATAGTTGATTATTTCTATGTGCCAGGCTTGCAAGGTCTATCTTTTAGCTTTTGTTATAATATGAAATTGTAATTTGTTTAATTATTTATCTGTGAAAATGACTCAAAATTGAAGAAATTGAAATTTTGGAAGCAGAAAATCGGTGGCCGATTTTCAGGGCTCAGTGGCCGAATTTGACTGAGTTTTTTTAGCCTGTTTCATTCGTAAAAAATCGGTGGACGAATGGATGTATTCGGTGGCCGATTTTGTGCAGGAAATAAAATAGAAACGTATTTTCGATCCTAGATTTGTTCCAATTTTATGAGGGATACTTTTACTATAAATATAGACTTTGTATCAGAGTAAACCTTGAGATAGAGGGGGCTGAAACAAGGGTTTAGAAAGGCAACAACAAAACTAGGGTTTGTATAGAGTTTGTCTCTTGGCAACAAACAC
>Ga0228711_1000403_pt1 | contig 51196 bp, 27 predicted proteins | sample MedpolnodulmetaG_2_FD_177996 | JGI IMG/M metagenome (GOLD analysis project Ga0228711, IMG submission 177996) | Root nodule microbial communities from Medicago polymorpha collected in Santa Monica, California, United States - brown nodules | ecosystem: Host-associated > Plants > Roots > Nodule... | reverse complement strand
TGTGTATATAGTATATTACATATATGCTCTTATATACTGAGACTTTCACCACCAAAAAACTATTGTTTGAGACTTTGAGCCTATAGTGAGTCAACAAGTTAAAATATGATAAGATAAACGTCAGTATCGAACTACTGTTCAAACGTAAGCTGTTTTCAACAACTTCCAACCACATTTATAATTTTCAAATCTTTTCCAAACAATGATAATTGAGGCTTCACAAGGTAACAAATGTATCTTTTCCAAAATACATTTGTTAGAACAACCGTGACATTTGGAAATCTATGTTTTCTCTATACTCATTCAATATCCCATTTTAATTTTATAACTTTACTTTATCATATATCAAAAACTTATTATATTTATTATATCATTTTTTTCAATCTCTTTTTCTCTCAATGTGTATACGCATATATGAGGTGTACATCAAACATTTTCTTTCTTAAAAAATATAGTGGTAAATTATAAACAACATTATAATTTATCGCAAACTATCTAAGGAGCTACGAAGTAAGTCAAATATCGTTAGCTCTACATAGAGATAGTTTTTGTATTAAACTATTAATAAATTGATTTGTTTAGCTTGAAAGTCGTCTAATATCAGCATGGTTCAAGAAACATTATTATTTTTAATAAATTTGAATAAAATATTATATTTGTTCTTTATTTTGTATTTATATAAAATTAATTTTTCACTCCATCAAACAAAAAAAAGATTGTCACTAAAAGTGGTATTCACCTTTCAACCATGTTATAGAGGTCCATATGATATGCACCGTTGGTTTAGGTGTAAACCTCTTTCAAATTTTAAAGTTTAATATCAATATGAGTGGTACACTAGGTGGGAATTACATGATGTAATGTTACATTAATGTTACATCGTTTAATATCGTTTTATTCTATACATATTTTTTTAATTTAACTCTCGCATGGTAAAAGTGTTTTCTATTCCAATTCATTTGATATGTTTTTAAGATCCACTATAATTGATGGTTTTCAATAAAAGTCCATAAACTCTTAACTTTGACATGTCTCAATAGCATATGAAATGACTTTTAGATTTGCTCAAAAATTTATATCTATGATCTAATATAAACTTACAATCCAACAGATAAATTTTAAAAATATGCATCGAGTAAAATTATATTCTGCAGTCAAAACTTAAGATTAGCTTAGTTAAAAAGAAATAGGATACTCATCTCAAGGACTTGAATGCTTTTAGAAAATTAAGAGTATAATAAGACAATCCAAATAAGGCAGTATGTTACATTTTACTTGTCTTACATTTTACATCTTTTCTTCTCAAAAGAAAAAGTTACTCCAAATTGTATTCTTTTTAAATTAACTAAAAAAAAGTTTATCTTTTACGTATATAAACTAGATGTAAGGAATTTTTTAGAAAGTAGTTGAAATGGGCTTTTCAAGTCAAGTAAAAATATTTAAATTATTATTTAACTCAAATTCTACCATTATATATAAAAAATATATATCTTTTATCCTAGAAAATAACAATCACCAAACACATTATAGCTTTGCTTCTTAAGCTCTTATTTTTAATGTCCAAAATTAAACTACTTTAAATAGTCTGTTGTATCTTTGCAACTCAAACACTATAATACTGAAAGTATAGCTTTGTCGGTGATAATTACGGATAAGGATATGGAAATTAGTCAGCAAGATGATGTGTGTATATATAATTTTTAAATGGAAAATGGCAAACCCTCAAAACAAATCAAACATGTGCTAAATTATGTGCAAGTTGTTTATTTTAAGTTTCTCACTTTAATCAAGTGGTGAGTTCGTGTTAATAAATTTCAGTTAAGTATGAAACGATCGGGAGAATCAATTTAAAAAGTCAAATATCACTGCATCTTTTTATGAGTCCATCTTTGCTTCATTTAGGTTTCCTCAATTTATCTCATTTCAAGTGATAGATGTGTGACATGTGGGAAAAATAAAATCAATGGTTGTGATTAAAAAGGTTTGGGAAAGACAGTTATTTAATGAAGAAAAAAAAACCCACGCACGCTGATGCACTCTCCTTCTTCCTTGCTTTCCATTTTGCTAATGATATGACATACTCTCTCCGTTTCTAAATATAAGCAAATTTAACTTTTTATATTCATTCAATTAATGATGTATGTGGTACGTATTATGAACCACATACATCATTAATTGAATGAACCTAAAAAGTAAAATTTGCTTATATTTAGAAACGGAGGGAGTACCATTTATTTTATGTCAATCTCTTTCATAATTGAAATCTCATTTATTTTAATAAATGGAGAGGATCTCAACTCGTTTAATAGAGTGGAGGGAGGGTATCTTCTTTCACTATTTAAAGTAATCATTTCATTGTGCATTTGACTAAGGATTTTAAAATCCTTCCAAATCAAATAACAATACTCTCGTCCTTTGTTCCATCTCACAATCGGGCATTTACCTTGAGAGAAAGAGAGGCATCAATAACTAAAAAAAAATATCCTTATACTTGGTGCAAGTTGCCAAAGTAAATATTTAGGATCTGTATTATCTTAAGGAACAAGGTTGCAAACATCACCATAGGTCATATTTATGTCAAAAATCATAAAAGAAACATAAATCCTTACTAATTCCAAGTTCCAGAAACAATTTTTGACATAAACCGAACAGATTATTTACTAACAAACATTAACCAAGCAAGTAGTTTTGCAACCATTTGGCAGAGTCCAGCTAATATAGCCACCAACCAAGTTGTCCATCCTCAGCACAAAATCCAAGGGGAAATAATATTCACAGACGAAAGAGCTACGACGTGTCTCTTCCACTTTCTAACATGGTTATATTGTAGAAGATAATATAGAGATATCTTATCTGGTATATGATAGATATTTTTTTTAGAGGCAAAGAAATGTAATTTATTAACGAAATTAAACCAAGCACAAGGTGTGCTAGGTTTAATATTAAAGTTAAGATACAAATAAATTCACCAAACTAAGCATGACAGAATCTACAAATACCTATACCATCAAGCCATTGCCTAACATAATTAAAAGGAATTGCAATAAAAAGACTCAATATAGTGACCAACCAACATAATTGCTTCCTGAACCAAATTCACAGACATGACTTCAAGAGTTGCTTTTATCCACTTTACTTCCTGAACACCGAGACCAATCTGAGATAAAAAAAACAAACTGATATTTCATACTTTGAAAAAGCTCATTATGCTTTATCAAAACCAAGTTGTTATTTGAAGTCCAAACAAAAAAATGATGATCTTCCAAATTATGCCTTGTATGAATAAGGGACAGACTCAGCAAGACACCAAAGACAGAACATTTAGACCAAGAAGATCATCACTCCCAACTAAAAAAACTCAACCCCAGGCGAAATAATTCAACAACTCCAAATAACCCATATCCAAATCCAAATTAAAACAGATTTACTATTGATAAACACACCAAAACGTAAACACCTTCAGAACCTGCACTAAAGAACCAAAATTCCTCAACACTGCAGCAGAGCAAAATCAATAAAAAGAACCTTCCATGACTGTTAAAACACCACCAATGTTGTACCAATGATACAGATCGCCACTAAAACTGAGATGAAAATTCACATCCTTGTATCTCCCAAGCATGCCCTCGGATTCACACACCATTGGGACAAGATTAAACTTTTTGATTTAAATCGTAGCCATTTCCAAGATAATACCATCACTTCCTCGACTATTTTTTCTATGACAATACCTTTATTGTGAAAGCATTTACCATTCCTTGCTTTCCAAATACACCACACACACGCAAACCAAATTACGCTAACACTGATGATAGAATTCTCCTGCTACTTATCAACCCTACAAATTGTTCTAGGTGAAGACGACCTTCCTTATGAAATGCCGCAGATATTCTAAACCATTGACAGACGCTCGAAAGCACCGGACACTCAAAAAACACACATGTTACCGATTCTTCTCTTCCGCAATCTCCCACACATTGATAGAACTTTGATCCATTACTCCTCTTTTGGCGAGATTATCCCTTGTTGCTAATCTATTTTGAAATAATCTCCAAACTAAACATGAAACTTTTAACAGAACCGGTTTATGCCAAGCTTTCGACAATATAGGATCCGAAGCATTTGACATACTAGACATCAACCCCTTATACACCCATTTCACTGAGTACACATTATAAGCCTCCACTCCCCCATAATCTATGTATCAGACCTAAAAGGAGCAGAAATAATTCATTCCATGTATCAGCCTTAATCTATAGAACTGTGTTAATGATGGTTTATGAAAAGAAAGACAAACCGATTCTAATACACAACCGGAAAAAACACTTGTTTTGTCCCAATCTGTATTTGTATTAGGTACACTCGATACCCAACCAACAACTGATATAGACAAAGTTTCATGCATCAAGACCAAATACAGTGGTAACTTTAACACTAAAAAAAGGAACATATGTTTCAACGACTCAGATATCTCTTTATCATTGCCTCATTCATCTTGTTAAAGGATTTTTCACTACTTCAGCAAGCGTTCCTCCTAGGCAGTAATCAATTTCAAAATAAACAGAGCTCCCCTATCGCATTTTGAATTTCATATAAAATCCCAAACAAATGTTAAAATATCATTGGACAATAATACAAACATTGCATAAAAATCCATCACAGTACATAATCTTTGTGATTAAAGTTACAAGAAAGACAGCCTTAAAGATAACAACATGCTATTACACATCATACTCTTTAAACCTTTTCAATGCTAAATGCTAAAGGCTTCTACCTCATGATAATACATATATAATATGAGCAACTAACAAGCCAATTTGCATACAAGCAATTTCAGAAAGTTCAACTTAGGCAATGAAATATCAAATTCTAAGAACTAGACTCCTAACCTTGAGGGTGAAAACTCCACACAAAGTCCACAAAAGCAATTAATTGTCAATAACTCCAAATGGAAGAAGGTTTTTCTTGTAAATGAAAATGTCGCAAAAATGTTCTGCTTTAACACCAATCTCCTCAATCACCCCGGTAGTTAGATCAAAACAAGCTAGTTGATCAAATTTTCTAACAATTATACTGCCCTTCTTCCATACTATGATAGGACGCATAATGCAAGACAAAGGTCCAATATCAAAGAGTCTAACCCATGATTCCTCGACGCCAATTTCACCCAAGATTGATATGTGAAAAGACTTTGTCTCTATATGATTAAATATCACAGCAACCGACCCATTTAACACTTGCAGGTTAACATCATCAAAATCATAATCCTTGCCTTCTAAAAAGGGTAAAGGTGTAACAAAGCACACCTCATTGGCCAAGTGAAATGACACAAGAACCATATCATAGTCATCATTTTCTTCCCCCAACCAATGACAGATCCCATTCAAGCACACATTATCATCATTTACACAAATTGGCATATCAATATCCATTTTCCTCCAGGAATCAGTTTTTAGACTATATATCTCCCAAAAAGGGTCATGACCCTCCACAACATCCACATAATGGATGAGCTTATAGTCATCCCTAACATGGTCATAGCCAAATCCATGATCCATAACTCCACAGGAAAACTCAAGTTGAGAAGGAGGAATGACCTTAACTTCCTCAGTAGCAGGATTCCAAAATACAACTACAGTCTTGCCGGTGATACAAATAATGCCATTAACAGAATCTATAATCCGACTAATGGTAAGCTGTGGATCGAGAAATGGAGGTGGAAATTTCAATTTGAGTTTATTCTGAAACTTGTGACCAGAAAGAAAGTAAAAAGAGTTGGGATACTGATTTAAAATGAGAAAAGCATCATGATAGAATGGATGAGAATTGGAAATGAACATTTTGATGAAATTAGGGTTTTCAAATAAAAGAGACCATGATTTACAAACACAAGAGAAGCGCTTAATAGATTTGAGAGGAAGTTTAGAAAGAATACACAAAGCAATGTCATCATTAACATAGTTACTACCATTACTAACCTTCTTCCCGTTCGTTCGAGCCATTTGTCAAACAGTTAACGTGCAAAGTTCAACTCCATGATAACAGAAGTAGCAGTTAAGGGGGGTGGGTTTGTTTGTGAATGCTGATTGTTTTTCTTGATGAACGGTTGTGGCTTTTTGGTTTTGTTTGCCCAGCTGCCGGTTTTGGTGTAGGGGTAGTTTGGAGTTTTTTTGTGTTTCCTAAAGTGTTCAGTCTATATACGGTGTCTCTGGAATTCTGTATGTGTATTTCTAGTTCGTTCGAGTGTTTTGTGCGTCTTGCACAAGCTTGGCTTGATAAATTTTGCTGATTAAAAAAAAAAAAGTAATTACCACAACATCATCAAATAAATACCAACCTATCCCTTTCTCAGCAGGTGTTTGGTGGTCTTGGCGTCATCGGAATCTAATGTGTTTGGATGGTGAAACTTGGTCTTTACATCACCTAACTTGCAGCACAAAGAATTCGATAGAGGTCATAAAAGCTAGCTTTTCTTCTACTACTTTTGTTGTTATAGTTGACCGATACATAAAATGGAACAACAACAACAACAACGCCTTTTGTGCAATCCTAAACGTTGATGGTAGCTGTTATGGTATTCCTATTCGAACTGGCTTTGGTGGAATTCTACGTAACTATGCAGGGTTGTTTCTATCGGAATTTTCAGGTTTTATTCCAAACTCGGATGATATCATGTTGGTTGAGCTTTCGGCTATCTATCATGGTCTGATCTTGGCCAAGGATTTGGGTTATGCGGAGCTAGTTTGTTATTATGACTCTCTTGTTTGCATTAATCTTATTAATGGTCCTGTGGAGAAATACCATGTTTATGCGGTCCTTATCCAAGACATAAAAGATTTGTTTCTTCAAAGTATTGTTACGGTTTGTCACACTCTCAGAGAAGGGAACCAATGTGCGGGTTTTCTTGCAAAGCTCGGAACTTCTTCTAGTGATGGACTTGTTATTTATGAGTCACCCCCAGTTGGTCTCGCCAATCTTCTTAGAAGCAATGCTGCTGGCACTTTCTTCCTTAGGGAATAGTTAGCTTTTTTTTTTTCTTCTGTTTTTCTTTCTTTCTTGTTTGTTCCTTTCGTTATCTTTGTAACCAAAAAAAATAATTCAAATTATTGGTCTGTTCTATTGCACATGTATAAAGTGTAGATTGCAATTTGCTGTGTAATAGTCTTATTCATGGTGGCATAAGTGTACTCCTATCCTGAAAACCTCGCAGTTACATCATTAGTGAACATAATAAATTTCAATGTTCTGTGTGAACTTTAGTTAATAAATCACTTTCAAAGCACATAAAGGCATAGGTGAAATTTTCACATAATTTATAGCTGTGATTTCTAAATTTCCATTAGTTAAATTGATAAATATGACATAAGCTTACATGTTTCATATAGTTCATTTAGCCAAAGTACTTACTACTTCAGGAGGCAAGTTGATTTGAACCTGAAGTTTTTATTTGTATTTAGACTGTGTTCCTTAGCTTCCATGCTTTGAACCATCTTAAACATTTTTCAATCTAGCATGACTGACCATTTTTATACTTCAAATGGCTCATGTGAGGGTAAGTGTAGGGTAGGCCAAGCTGACATATGGACTATAGCATATGAATTGGATTTTTGCTTTCATTGTTGAAATGAGCAGTGTTACTGTCTATGAAGGGGAGAACCCAATTAGGCTGCTATAACATGTCCATTCTACTCTTAAAATGTGGACTGAATATCTCTTCACTAACAAACAATTTGCAGACACAAAACACACACTGAAAATCCATGTTTATTTTAGTATCTATGTCCAATCAATGAGAAATAACAAGTTAACAACAAGCATCTGACCACAAAGTATCATTTCATTAAGTTCAAAACCAATATCCTCAATCACCCATGTACTAAATCAACAGAAGTTGGTTCATCATTTTTCTTCTTCGTTTTTTTGAAGAATAAATTGATGTCCTAACCTGATGAGCTTCAAAACACAAGCAGATTCAAACTGTGTGCATAGGTATTTCAAGCACAATGTATTAAAGTTCAAATCTCAATGGTTTTTAGTCGTCAAAACATCTTTACTGTGTGTCAAATATTTTGTATTATTGATATTTCTGCAACAATATTTAATGATACATGGACAATCTTTTTAAGTACAATTGCACACACCTAGTTAATTCAATTGTCACAAAAAGAACTGAAATGTTTCATATAATTTTGAACTATACTATAGTGAGACATATTGAAGAGTTTTGAAAGGGTAAAATGTGGGTTAAAGATTTTATTAATTGAAAAAAATATCTGATGTAAAATCTGATTGCACTTTGGAGTTGCTACTTACTCTTTGATGATGTTGATGGTTGTTGCAAGCCGAGTCTCTAAGAGCTTTTTTATCTTGTGAGGGTGTTAACGAATGAAAAGGTGTTTTTTTTTTTTTTCTTAGTGCTTAAGAAGCAAGAAGAATATTTTATTAAAATAAATGAGCATCCAAAGCACAAAATATGCTATGGCGATGCCAAATACATGACAAGATCAAAGTTTGCAAAGGACGGTAACCCGGATATAAACTAGAAAACTCCTCACAGATATGTATTTATCGAGAGTCTAAATTACCAACTTAATGCTTCGTAGACAAACCAAGACCAAAACTCCAGCAAGATAGAGAGGACTCCAAAAATGAAGAAAAACTAAAACTTCTAAAAAAATAAATTGATTGATTATCAAATAAAAGATTGAGCATTTAGGATCTCGTTCTATGCCACTAACAAGTTGCCGGATAACCGAAGATAATGCAAAGAATATCTTCTAATGTTGATTTAATAATCCAATTGACACAATTTTATTAGAGAACAGTTGTAACAACACCTAAGCAATTGTATCTCAGTTTTCTCCATAAATAAATTACTATAACCAAATCCCTAAAGTTGTCAACAAGCATGAATTTAATTGCAAATTATTTTATTAAGGAAGGGACCTAGTTACAAACTGATCCTCCCTCCCTCTCTCTGTCACCATATACAAATGCCCCTTTTGTACTTACCAGATATCTTTAAAAAAATCAATGGTATAATTAATGTGCGTAATTTGTATATGAATATTAATCATCTATTATGTATAGAATAGTTTGATATTTAATATTTCATCTTCTGAGATAAACCGATAATATTAATTAGATTTTGTTCGGAAAAATAATAATAAATATCTAATTTAAATTTTTTACAAAGGTGTTTATAATTAAGGACAGAAGAAGTAATAAATTTAGAGACTCGGTTATAACTTCTTTTAATTCAAGAACTACTTAAAAATCATCGAATAGATTAGAGACCTCCAAAGTAATTTATCAATACCACATTTCTATAATTGTACATACATTAATTTCTAAAACTAAAGGTTTCAGAAGTTCATTGATTAATGACAGTACTAAATGATGGCCACGCTTCAAACTGCTCCCTCATAGCAAAACATTTGGTTTGTAATTCAGGATAGAAGATGTTTCACTATCTGGGCAAAAGGCAAAAGAAAAAAGACATGACAATCAACAAAAGCATCCAAATCCAAATTTCTTATAACATATGGCAATTTCAGCACTTCCAAGTGTAACAACTTAGTTAATATATTTCAATAAAGCATGTGCAAAAACATATACAAACTTCAAAGAAATGGGGATTAATATCAAAATAATGTAACTTTAAGAACAAGTTTGTGTTCATCATACTGTCTAGTATACGAGGAAGGTTAGCGGGTTCCCTCGATTTTGAGAATCTCACAGCTGAGCAAAGCCCTTAATTTGTACATCTGCCGTCAACTGAAGTGAACTATGATCCAATTCAAAGATCATAAGTTGATTAAAACAACTGGAAGAACAAACTTGTTGATCCATCTCCAAAGGTGCGAAGATCAGCTGCTTTAACCAATGCTCTGCATAGGGGGCAAGTCCTTTCTCTCTCAAACCTGAATAAAGAAGTGTGTTTGTTGGAGTTACAACTTATAAGAGAAGTTGTTGATAAGAGAAAAATGCAATACAATCTAACTGCCTCTTAATACCAGTTTGTGTAATGACTTGTATAACAAAAATGATTTAATTTTCAGAGATTTTATGCAAAACATAATCTAACTTTCATTTGACTACAATTATTAGAAGAAAGAAAAAACACTTCTTATTTTAAATAGTTACTATTATAGCTTTTCTCTAAAGACTACTCGAAATAATTACTAAACATAATCAACAATCTAAACATTCAATAAACTTCAAACGTATTTTCTTTTAAATTGTTAGGTTTTCAAGAAAAGAAGCTTAATAAAATGCACTTCTACATAAGTCCAACACGTCTCAAATATACCCTCTTCATCAGTAGTTATTTCAATATTTGACAACTTTCAAGTGGAATTTCTAAATTTTGGTGTGTAATGAAATTTTAATAGCTTGAGGAAACAGTACTTCTGAGCTCTGGCCATTAAGCATGAGTCACGGTAACTGAACCATAGAAACCAATCCACTATTTGGTTTAGGTTTTGATAAACCAAACCATTATTTTAGAAAAATAGTTTATGCTTGCAAAACAGTTCCGAACTGGCTTGGTCCCAGTTCAGACCCAGTTTTGATTAAAACCTAGTTATTAATCCAACGACTTCATTTTTACTTTCCGACTTCATCCAACAGTTCAGAGTTATTCTGTTTTCTAGAATTCCCTTTGTTTCCCCAATTCTATTAACGAAACTCTGCCTTTCTACTACACTCACTGACTGCTGGAATCATGCATCGGGATATCCCTCCACTGGAAAAGATATCACTGAATCAGGATATCTCGGAGGCAAAATCAGTGGTGACAGGAGCGTTGCTCAGAGCTGCTTCTCGTTGGCACCTAAGCCTCAACGAGATGTCGAGAACCTCACTCGACTGTGACATTATTGAAATCAGATCAAAAACCGTTTGATTTTTCTGCAAGTGCAGAGCCCTTGGAGAGAAACGACAAGAAAGGGGAACAAATCAGATGAACAAATCAAAGGATGGACTGGCACCAACGAGAAAGGGTTGAGAATTTTAACAACGGTAGCGTGACATGAAGCGGCTGAGAGCACATAAATTTGGAGAGCACCTTAAGTTTGACCATTTGGGTATTGGTTTTAAAAGTGGGTACTGATTTTTCCGGTGTTAATTAAATGGCTACAGGTCAATTTTTAAGCAAAATAAATTGGGTTTTTTAAATACATACGCCGGGTTTTTTAAAATGGTTCTGCTGGACCAATTTTTTTGGACATCCCTTAGGCATGACTATATTTGAATGAATAATATTCACCAACGGGATCATTTTTCCTTAGAGCATCTTCATGCCTAGTAAAAGTGCAGTGGTGTTTGTTAGAAGGATTATTTTCGGCATCCAAGAATCTTAATGTAAGAATTTTAGATTTCCATGTTTGTTATGAATATTAAAAATATTCGCAAGAAACAAATATTTCTAGCAAATTTTTTACTTGTTTCCAACCTAAACATTCTTACACTGGCCTTAAACATTGTCCAACACCCAAAAATACTTCAGGTTCACGAAATGCATTTTACACGTTCCTAGAAAACATGATACACAACTGTAAATAGACTCCGCATGGCAATTGTCAACGACCAAGGGTTCAAAGATCTAGGGAACCCTATCTTTCTCTCTTATCCATTCTTTCATTTGATGTCAAGTATTAAACTAGCCTACTAAACTCACCTACTGTTAATACTTAAATATGATTACATATTATGCAAAGAAAGGAACAGTAGAAATGATTTTTTTCCCAGGACATTCAATAACAACCAAGCCTTGTCCCACTAAGTGGGGACTAGGGGTTGTCTACATGGATCAAATTAAGTTATAATGTTCTATCGTAAACCATATTTCAATCCAACTCATTAATCTCTAGACCTTTTTTCCCAGGACATATCCAAGCATAAATAAATATCCAAATGTATAATAAGCAAATATATGGCTTTCCCATGGTGGAGAAGTGAGGCCATGAATTCAACTTTTCCCACAAACAAAATAATAACTACTGACAAAATAATCAATGTTAAATTGTACTTTGAAAATGAAAAAAATAAACAATTTTTTTGCTATGAAAGTGGAAGTTAAAATGGAACGGAGAGAGTAACAACTAACATTTTCTATTCAAAAGAAAAGTATGACATTCTTGAGAATTGATAAGTGGGAAATTATGTGAAATGCTCTTTTAGCTGATTACTAGCCAAGCCTAAACAATTTTTTAGCGCTCTCATAAACGATCTCAGTGTATTTCTGTTAATATATTGTGAGCTTTCTATGTTGAAATAAAAAGTTCAAAACGAGGAATAAAGGTATGGACTCACCATTCAGATACACAATCTTCGCAGAAAATGTGTTTACAGCGCAACAAGATAGGGGAATGCATCTTCTCTTGGCATATAGCACATAGGTCACCGGCAGCAGTAACCTGTGTTTGAATACATAAAATTTAGAATTGTATATTTAAAAAATATATGCACAGTAAAAATCCCCAATAACAAAGTATCTGTGCATGTTTTCATTCTTAAATAGAAAGAAATGTCATTAGAAAAGAATAGTTGAAAAATAAAAAGACAGAAGACAATATCTAATAACAAAATTTCAAAACAAAGTATAATACAAAAGCTCTCCAGCACCCTTGCATAACACATGATGAATCTCCCAACCAAACACTATCAACCAATAAATTTCATACACAGGAAAAACATAACAAGCTACCGTAGGTATTTTCCTATCTAAATTTGAGGATAATATTTTCTGAAACAGTCAGGAATATAAGGGGGACAAGACAAATATAACAAGCAACCATAGGTTTTTCGGAAGATACTCTTCATTTCATCCAGAAAACAATATACACCACCGTGTGCAAGTACGCAAATAAATAGAATATAAGAGATACATGAAGATAAATCACATTATCCTGATGAATGGCATCACCCATAATTTGTGTAACTATAAAAGTCATGGATGATCGCATTCATCTAATGCATTTAACGTTTATGTACTCATGCATATAACGTATAACTTGGTTGCATAATTACAAATTATTTTGATAAATCGCATAGCTTTATTCTTAGATTGATGAAACATATAATTTGGAGGAGAATAGCCAACTACAATTCATCTCATGTATGCATTTACAAAATCAGAAAATTACAACTTCCAAAAAACACTGAATCAGAACACTAACAAATGAATGAGATTTTCTATATAAACTAATAAAATCCCATGCAACAGCAACGGAACTGGAAAGAAAAAAAAAATTGGGCAGGGAATGGAGGGTCTAGACATCCTCCAAAATTCCACATGGCATTAGCGGGACTTTGTTTAATATTATAGAAATCGAATGGATATATTTATATACACTGTTGATAAAAAAAAATTTAAAACTGAATTATTACCTGTTCTGCTGTGGCATAGACCCCGTAATGAATTTCCTTTCTTGATAATGCTTTCAAGGCAGAAATAAAGCATTGGACCTGATAGGCACACATATTATAATTCGGCATTGTACATATACATCTTGAAATTCAGAACTTCACACTAATAATTTTAAGAAAATGAAAGCATACCTTCTCAACCACAGATGTTAGCTTGAAAGTTAAATACAACCCTGTGGTCAGTGACGAAAAGAGACTTCCATATTCCCTATTCAAGAAAAACCGGTACCAGACTGGTGTTGGCAACAAGGCACGATACAACAGCAGCGTGTACTCAACAAGAGTCAACATTTGAGCCTAAAAAAGTCAAACAATGTCAGCAGTTATAGTAGTAAACTACACTTGAAAATTGCATACTTTTGTGTGGAAAGTATTAATCACCTGCCGACGGAAGTTATGACCTTTCCCCTTTTTGTAATATATAAGAAGGATACACTTAAAAGCCATTGCAACTTGCCGCATCAATATATCTGATAGTCAATATAATGGTGATCATTGATACCAACAAAAATTAAAATGGCAAAAGCCCAAAATTACAATCTGAAGGGATAGATGAGACACAAAAACAGTCAACCAAGATAAAAATACAGTATATTAATAAAACTAAATGAGATCAAGAAAGGTATCGCTCATTATCTATGTTCAGATATGTTTCAGATACTGTAGATTTTCTGTACATATTTACTGTACTCTTTCCCAGTTTCCTTTTTTAGTTGATTCTAATCGCTAAAAGGAATTAATGTGACTAGCATCGCATAAATGTTGTATATATTATTCATGATTTAATACAGAAAAATCATTAGTATTCCCTCTTAAATTGGTACTAGAGCCATCTAGTTCAAAAACCTATGTTTTTTAAGGTTCAGCCAACATCCAGAAGGCTGATCCCTTCTCATTTAGTTGTCACTTTGTCGGATGTCACAGAAAAACCACCATCTAGTAAAGTGTCGGTCAGCCGTCTCCTCTAAGTGTTGATGCCGTCATGCACAATACATCAAATATATACAAACAAATCTATAATATCTAAAACAAATCTCAACAACTAATATCAAATAATAACACAAACATTGAAGCAAATAAGGGTGCACTTTGTGTTTTTGTTCCTGTCTATATGTTCTCATGTATAATGAAAAAGACTTAGAAGTCAATGGTTTTGTTTTAGACATGATCCCGTCTGTTCCATGTATCCAATCCCACCTACTGAGATGCGACTTGGTTATTGTTGCTTTCATGTAAAATTTAAAAAATGTCATCATGTTGTTTCGTTTTCTTCAAGATGTTGTGAAGGAAATGATGAAAATTGGGCTTTTGTTGTTTTAATTTAACCATTGCCAATGTGAAATAATATGTCAGCTAACATTCCCTATTTTTCTTAGATGTGTAAACAAGCAATGACTGCAGTCGATATCACATAAGGGAAAAAATAAAACTAAACTGTTAACTTTATCCTCGAACAATTGAGTCGATTAATATCCCAACTGATAATTAAACTTGGAGAATACATTTTACAGTATCCTGATAATTTCAATAAAAAAATCATGAAACAACTACAAAGAAGGTTCCAATTTCACCATCAGTGACCAAAAAACAGCTGCAATATTGTGCTGAAACTTAAAAATCCCTTGCATATGTATGTCATGCATTCAGCATCTCGCCCAGAGTCTGTAATTATTACAAGAGCTTACTTTTTACTAAGGACCTGTTTGGATTGACTTATTTGATCTTAACTACATATGTAAGGACTTGTGAGACTGTTTGTAAAAGCTTATTGAAATAGATAATGACATGTATATAAGCTGTTTTCAGCCTAATTCCATAAGCTCTCCAGGATAGCTTATAAAAACAACTTATAATTTGTATGAATACAGTTTGACTGAAGTTTATCTTGTTATAGATATAGCTTATATGTAAACACTAATATGATAAATGTTAATGCTACAAGCAATTAATTAAGTTACTACCCAAACAAAGCAAAAATTGTACACTTTTGACAAGCATTCATATCACCATGTAAAGTAGAACAAACAAAAGTTCTAGCATATATCCACTGCAGCAATGTAAGATCAAGCATTACATGAATAAGTCCATACCATTGACCAAGATCGTGAATATTGCATGCCAGAAAGGCGTTGGGTTAGGAGGTAACATGGCCAGTGGATATAAAATATCATCATTTCGATACCACCAGTAAATGCATATCACATGAAGAATGAAAGCAAAAGCGATACCAGCAAGCAAAGAGACTTTCCTATCTCCCTGCAAAATAAAATGTATTTCACTCAGCGTTTGGTACGAGGATGAGGAGTTAACAGAATAGAAACTCGGTTTAAGAATAGAAATTTTAAGGGTTTGGCAAAGATATGAATAAAATACCTTCAAAGCTGTCTGCTTCTTAACAATTTCATTTGACTTGAACATCACAGCTGCTATCCAAATTGTGACAAAGAAACCTGCAAGTTCGCAGAAATGACTACCAGATAATGTGGAAAAAATAATAAGTTACAAATTAAGACAAGACTCGTGTTTTTCTTTACAAGAAAACAAGACTCATGTTATATGTGTGAATAATACATCGTACACCTTCAGAGGAAGATATTGTAAATAAGAAAATACACAGTTATAATTTACAAGGTAGAAAGCAAATTATCACATACTTATCTTCAATACATAAAGCTTTCATGTTGTTAACAAAGGATCACTACACAAACACATGGCAGTAACATCATCATTTAGTTTACTCCACAAGATTCATTTCATACTAAGGTGGGACACCACCAAGGGGGAGAACCAGTAAAAAAAAATGTTTTGCAGAGCCAGTAAATAAAACAAAGGTGCGGTGCGACCCTTGTGATCCTCAAGAAACTTCTCACATGATATTTTCTTTTTCTCTAAGCCCTTTTTTCGGAAACAACAGCCAGTATTGTAAGCCACACAAGCATTTTTCAGTTGGATTTGGGATCAATGAAAAACATTTAACAAGGTAGCAAGAGTGAAAGACCAAACAAACTTATATATGATGAGAAATAAAGATGTTAGTTAATACTACTTTCATAGTTTCCATCATTCCCAAATGCAGGCAACCTTTCTCTATCCAACCATTATTCTAAATTACCTCAGAACAAGCAAGTTAGTGCTCTTAACACAACAGGTAGCCAAGTTATCAGAAACAACTTTGTATTTTCTTGATATTTGGGAAATGGAAGAACTACTAACAATGGAAAGTAAATAAAGGAAAATTCAAAATGGCTATGATCATAATGGACTGACACAAGTTTGAAGCCAAGCTCAACATCACAAACAAAATATAGTATAATCAATGAATCAGAACAGAAGTGATTATACCTTGTAAATGCTGTCGAATGAAAACAACCAACAACAAAAGCGAGAAAGGAAGAATCTGCTCGATCCACTTGGCAACCAGCTGAATATCATATCTCTGATAAGAAGACGAATCCCTGTTATTTTCTGTTCCATTCCCAGCAGCCTCACCATCAACCTGTCCACTACCAGCCAACGACGACGAAGAAGATGAAGACACAAGAGGGACCCCTTCACTAGCCTCAATTCCACCACGACCCTCGGCATCATTCTCACCCAATCCAGGCATTCCACTTCTCTCACCAATAAGCTCCTCGCCACAATCATCATAACCCACTTCCCCAACCTGATTATGAATATTCTCTCCAGCTCCAATAATCCTTATTGCAACTTCCCCTGCACTACTCCCAGCAACAGCACCACCAGCATCAACCTGAGATCGTAACTCCGAACCAGAAACTCCGTTGTTGACAATCATACCCTCAGAATCATTATTCGAACGCAAAATTCCAGAATAATCCAACAAAAACGAAATTGGTGACAAAAAGGGGTTAACAGGTAACCTCATTCCATACCAAGATACACTACCATTGTTATCATCAGTGTTAACCCCTCCAAAAGACGATGATGATGATGCTGATGATAATGATGGTGATGATGATGATGAATTACCACCTAAAGTTTCCATCTTTAGCACAAATTAAAAAAAATCCCTAACCCTCAATTCTTCACTCAAAACCTATTTCTTTGATCTTCAACTTTTCGACTAATTTCTAATTTGGGGCTAATTAAAAATATTAAAAAAAACAATTTTTTTAGGGTTTTATTCCCTACCCTGAAAAGGGAATGAAGGAAATTATTAGTGAAACAGAAAGGAAAAAAAATGAAAATTGAATAGAAAAAAAAATAGAATTGAAAAAAATGAAGGGGGTGAATAGCTTTATAGCTTACCTGAGAGCTTATGGATTAAGCGATTAAGGAATGAATTATGGAAATTGGGGAAAATGGAAATTAGGGATTGAAAATTGAAGTGAATTAACAATGGTGATGATGAAAAGTCAGAATCAGGGAGCTGAAAACTTGGTTTTCTTTTTGAGTGTTGAGCGTGTGAATGCGATAAAGAACAATGGTATCAGAGATTATTTTTTTATACTATATATATCATGAGAATTAAAATATCTAATGGGACAAAGTATTTATACTTTCTTTTTTTACGGAAAGGGACAAGGTATTTATTTATTTTTTTAAAAAGGAGGGACAGGGTATTTGTGAAAATACCTAAATTATTATTCTCATTAATAATGAGATATTCTACGTACATGCTACTTACTGTCTCAATTATAAATAAATAAAAATTTTTGCTAACAAGTGTTCTTAAGGCAATGACACTTGTTATCAATTTTTTTTTTGTCAAAAAAAACAATTGATAACTTTTATTTAGAAAAAATTTATTCTTATTGTTTCAATGTGTTGAATACACAAATTCAAAAAAATAAATTATATTTTAAACTTCTTATCAAGTGCACTTGTTAGTATTTCTCATTTATCAAGTGTACATGTTAGCATTTCTCATAAAAAAAATCACTTTTTATATTTATTAAATAATTAATGTATTTGTTATGTAATATGAACTAAATACATTAGTTATTCAGTTAATTCACAAATATGAAATATTGTTTATATTTGAGATGGGAGGGAGTAGTGTTTTCATGTGCTTAACTCTGTTGATGGGGACAATGTATAATATATGCAAAGTCCAGAGTTCAAACTTCAACCACTACCCAAAAAAGATGGGAGTACATCAATTGTTCATTTAATCTAAAAATAGTATTATATTATTTCAAAAAAAAAAAATATTAGATTCGTTCTTCACTTTACAATTGGTTGGTTAATTTAATTCATTTTGACTTTTTTAAAAAATCATTTATTTTTTTTAATAAAAAACTAGAAGAATTGTATGTGATTTAAGCACCTCATAACTCAAAGGAGTGATTGCATTAAAAATGTGAGTTGGTCCTATTGATAAGGATTTAGTTGAATGAATTGATGATTTGTTCGGTGAATACTATGAAAATACTCTCTAAATCGTACAAGACTTTATTTACCTTCTAAATCCAACATCGGATTAAAAACTCTTTTTCTTTAAAATTGAAGGATTAAGGAAAAAAATAGTATTTTCATGGAAGAGTAGGTAACGATAACATAAAGGTAATAAATAGATTTGGGAGGTGAACAACGTTGAATAATCACATTATTATTGCAATAACCTAACTGAAACAATTGATGTTATTGTTAGAGGTGGTGAAAAAGAAACGCGTTTTAACGGACACTATCATATTACTTTCTTCCATTTGCCATTTCAACCAACCAAGTTAAGTCACCGTCCATTTTGTCAATCTTTTTTTCCTTTTAATAAATTTTTTAGTAGACCTATATACCAAAAAAAATATATATATATATTTAGTGGACCTTTTAATAATTATTATTCGGACAAAACTTAGATACAATTTCTTAGGTGCTTTTCGTATGGTTCTTAACTAAAAATACAACTTTTTTGGAGATAACAAACTTTGAGAGAATTATGGATTTAAGAAAATCATGGTGAATTTAGTTGAGAACCATACAAAAAGCACCTAAAGAATTGTACCTAAGGTTTTTCCTTATTATTCTATAACACTATATTTTATATTTTTTACAAATAGGAATTACTAATTTCATTTAGCTGTCAATTTTTTTTGAGAATAAAAGGGACTAGGCCGACAAGCCCCGAGAAAGGAACTAAAAATATATATAGAATAGAAATATAGAAATAAACAATAAGTCAGAGATATTTGTGCTGCGGTATGAGTTGATTTTGAGACAATCATTCATCAAATCATTTCTAAAAGAGAAATGATATTTAGAAATTAATTTTGGTGACAATTTTTTCCTCTTCTTTTATTGGACAATAATAATAGAGAAAGAGAAACAAAAAAAAGAATAAAAGTACAATGAAAATATGAGAAAGAGAATTATCACAAAAATTATTCTTCAAATATCATTTCACTTTCAAAAATAAAACTATATGCAATTCGATTCGGTTTTGTGATAGCAATAAAATTAGAGCTGCTAATTTGCATAACAACGTGTTGTTGTTCATCATTAACCAATATTATTATTGGACCAAAGGAAATGTTTTTTTTTTAAAGAACCAAAGGAAATGGTTGTAAGCACCAACTCAACGCTAGATATCATAGTTTTTATCTTATAGATAGATGGTCACTAATCACAATGTTCAAAATCAACCCCTCAAAAAAGCACTAGTCAACTTCCAAACCAATGAGTCATATCTATTATTCATGTGTGGAGGAAAAGAGGCTAAATCAATAACGTGAATGGAAAGTAGTTGAACAGTCTCACGTTCCATAATGAATACTTCCTCAGTCTCTATATGTAAACACCTATTTGACCTTACTTTTGTCTGTAAATGTAAACTCCTATTCAAATTACTAGATGCATCTATTATTTTTTTCCTAAACATATCATAATTAATACTACTAACTTGTCTTGAAATATGAAAAGTTAAATTTAATACACATACAAACAAAGGACAATTTGGTAATATTAACACACAAAATAGACACATTAATTATACAAACAACTTTTCTTAAGAAATGTGAAAAAAAAGTAAAGAGTGCTTACATAAAAGGACGAAGGGAGTAATTAACATGGTGATCAAGAGGCAATGACCGAGAAGGCCAACTATCAGCCAAAACTCCTCCATTGACCCAAGTCAAGTCTTAAAATAGTTTGTTTCATAAAATCATTTCACATCAACCATATTTCAGGCATGCAATTACTTTTATGTTTATCAATTTTAGGATAAAGTTTAAACTCCGAACACCCACTTATTTTATTTAAAAAATGTAAATTTCAGTCGCTAGACTAATTGATAAAAAAAATTGAAAATAAAATTTATACATTTTCTTTTCTTTCACATCATACTAGGTAGATAATCCCCAATTGTAGAGTTATTATACTAATTTTTTGACACAATTGTAGAGGTACTTAACAATTTTTACCATCAAAACTTTGTGGTTATTTTGATTTTTGAACATATCGATAGATTGGTTCCCTAATATTTTGGTGGAATTGGACGGTTCGATTTTATTTCCAAAACAATGCTGACTAAGAAAAAAACATTAGCTCTTAAGGGCTATGGTTTGTCTTCCATTTGTTAATGAAATTGACACATGTACCTTATATAATAATGATATGAAGAATAATAGATGACAGAAGATTACTACAATGGATCATCTAAAGTTATGGTTTTACGTGCATGGTCGTGGGACTGGGAAGGGTAAGGCAAGTGAAGCATCTATCCTTGACATTTTTTATTTAATAGATAAAGAATAAACAACAACAACAACCAAAACATATTATATTAGGTAGAAGGGTTTTATTTTTTAGGGAATGACCGCTCGATTTATATTTTAATATATATTTTAAATTTGCAAAAAATAAAGAATATCATGAAATATAACCATCTAGCTTGTGTATGGGCTATTTGGAAAGAGCAGAATCTCTCTTTTTTTTGGCTGAAATTTAATATGTCCACTTTCGCCATTAGTTACTATGACTGGTGGCGGCACCATTTACGGGTGTTATCCTGTAATCTTCTTGTTTCTTTGTTGTTTTTTCCTTTTCATCTTGGTGTTGTTATTATTACCACATACTTGACTTTGTAACAAATTTGGTGTTTCTTTTCAGCACGCCTTGTGTGTTTTGAAACACCTTTGGTATCTATATTATTCTATTTTAGCTTGTTCAAAAAAAAATCACACTTCATTCAATTTTAGAATTATTTTATAGTGTAATTAATTTAGAAAAGAAAAATAAGTTTTTTCCTCCCCTCTCCTCTAAATTTAGATGGGTCAAGATGACCCATTCAACCAAGTGAATCAAATCAATCCAAATCGCATTTTAAATGAACTCGTTTAAATTTGTATCCAACCTAAAAAAAATTATTGAACCCCAAAAAAATTAACATTTTATTGATATTGTAAAATAATATAATAAAACACAATCTCTAAAAAAAAAAGTAATATTACATTAAAAAAATTGAATTTATTAAGAATTTCGAAGTCACCGCTACTACTGCTTGTAACCAGCGTTTGACAAAAACAAGCATCATTCAGTTTGTACATTCAAAAAACAAACCATATATAAATAATAAAAGTGAATAAATTAAAGAGGCCGGCCATAATTTTCTATCCCTTTCCATGTTTGATCACAGAACAAATAAAGCATCAAAGGAATCTCCTATTTTCATATAGGTATTTTTGGTTGAATTTTGAGGGAGAAAGTTTACTTTGCAAACAGAAATAGAAAGGAGAAAATAGTTGTTGATTTTAAGTTCACAAGTAAATGACATGAATGAAATGGGACATCTTAGTATTTGGACAAACCAACATTAACATACATGTACCCGACAATGTTAATCACAATCCATGTCCCTAACATGACATGCCTCTGACACTGCCATTTTAATTTCATGCAAACCAAACTGTTCAAGTATATACATAAATTCATAATACATATAGGCCTTTATTAATATGTAATTCAACAAAAGAGGAAATTGAAATAGGAGTGAATGAGAAGGTTGGTTTCATTAGCCCCTCCAATTGTCTTTCACCTTCCTTAATTCTCCTAAAGCTTGAACAGGTGAATTAAACCCCATCTTCTCCTGCAATACATTTACATTAATACATATTACAAGGAAACACTTTACATTAATTAAGCATTGTATAATTTTATATTGGGCACAATGGGTTAAATAAAAATTTGTAATTTTTGGTTTTGATCCCTAAATAATATTCTCTTACTTTGACAATGTGTCAATTTTGGTCGTTCCAGCTAACTTCATCGGTCTAAAATGAGGGACCAAAAACTTAGCTACGTGAACCAAAATTGACATATATTTAAAAATGAGGGATCAAAATCAAACGGAAATTTTTTGGAGACCAAAAGTGAAAATTACAATAGTTTGGAAATGAAAAACGTATCTAATTAAATGAAAAGGATTCCCTGAGTTGCAGCTTAATATCTAAGTAAATATGTTAGAATTTTGATTATACAAATCTCCAGTATACCCCAGAAGGGACTGCTAAAGAATACATTTCTTTCCTCCTTCCCAATAAGGACCTATTTGTTTCACACTTGTGTTTGGTTCTGTCGTGGCAAAATTAATTTTAGATGAATTGATTATGGCTAAAAGTTAGTTGAATATAATGTGATTTATGTTTGAATACACTGATGTAAAAGTGGGTGAATAATAAATTCAAGGTTAAAAATAAGTTGTAGAAGCAAAACCTACAAATTCTAGCTTTAAGTTATAATCAATTGTGGAATGAAAAACAATTATACTCATTAAGAATCAATTTAGGCTCCTCCAAAACTAGAACCAAACATACACTTTGAAGAGGAGTGGAAAAGGTGACGAACCTGGATTGCAGGTAGATCAACCCGCATAAATGGATTGCTTTCCAACTCGTCCTCAATGGTTGAGGGAATTGTTGGTTGGCCAGTTTGCCGCTGATTTTGAGCCCAGGTTAATTTTTCCAGTATCCTTAAATTGTCTGGCTCAATTGTCAGAGCAAACTGCAAGTTCTTCACCGAGTACTGCAGAAAAAACAAACTCAAACTCTTAGTGATTAATGATATAAGGGAGTAATGTGAAGCAGAAAATGTAAGTCTCTAAAGAATATAAGCCTTTTTTGCTAGTAAAACTATATAACAAAAAATATAGAGTTTCCTCTTCCCTCAAAGTTGCATTATTGGTTTTTAATCAAGTGACAAATTTTGTATGTTAAGCACAAGACCACAACCAATTTTGCACAAATGAGCTTCTTGCGAACGCACACCAAGGAGTGTCTGCCTATTGCATTATACTTCTTCCAAATCAAAAAATTTCATCTGGCCAAGAAGGGTAGCTCTTAAATTTCTCAAAACCAAATACATATTTTTTTCAGCAAACCAAAGAAGTGTTTTTGTGAGAGACAAAAAATAGTTAAGCCTATAAAGAATGACGGATTTTTTTATTTTCTCAATCAGGGTTTCTGTGACAGAATCCCAGTTTTTAACCACGAATTTAACTTTGAATTCTAGGCACATTAATAGACAACCTCCAACACAGGTAAGGAAACAGTACTCACGATTAATGGCCCTGAATTCAGCACTCAATTTATGACAGGAATTGAGTGTCAATCGGTTCCAACTTCTTGTATGTTGTATTCATATCAAGTTGACTACACTATTCAACAGGAATTGAAACTAAAAGCCTCACATTTCCCAGTTTTTACCTAAACACCGCAAGCATGGACTGACCCAAGATGTTTACCAGTTTGCAACTTTTTTTTTGAAGAAGTTACCAGTTTACAACTTAGCAACCAACAATTCCTTGGGTAGCACAGTGCCACCACTAACATCTCAAGAAGTTCACAATATTTTGTGGAAGGACCCAAGATGCTAAAAGAATCCGGGGAGCATACACAGTATCTTTGTAATCAAACAATAGATTTTATATCACCAACTGTTGAATGAATGAGAACTCAAATATGTTGTTCAAGTTATTTTCCAATCCTGTCATCTCCATTAATTAAATTGGAAACCTTACCAAGTAAAATCATGCATGAGCAGATGAAAGTAGTTTAGTGGATCAATCACATTCATCATGTAAAATCATAAGATCAATCATCAATACATTCCCTATGATATATTTCATTTCAATCACGGGGACTTAAGTATGTTTTACCTCATGGCCACAGTAAACTCGAGTTGGCTTTGGTAATGAACCTAATGTTACAGAGAGTGACTGATACATTTGTTCGGCAGTTCCTTCAAAAAATTTCCCACAACCAGCAATAAACTGTAAAGAAGAAACATAATAAATAAATAAGATTTAAAAGTAATAGCTATTCAAAACTCATGTACATGAAAACTTTCATACATCAAGAATATGAACCAAACATAAAATTTAGGCAAAATTGCTCTCTCGGCCCTTTTTAAGTTATTTTATCAGGCTTTGTCTAATGTGCACAATCACACTAGGTGGTGTATTATGCACAATCATAACTTATGGCATTTATTCCATACTAAATCATTCCCCATTTCCCTTCCACCTCCTTGGTTCCCCTTGGCTGCAGTTTTCTCGGCACCACCAGAACAGTACCATCATTCACCACCATGACAGAGACCAAGATAAAACAAAAATAAATTATGAAGATACATACACAGAAATATGGATTCAAAAGACGAGTACCTCAGCAACCAAGAACTACAGAACCAAAAAAAGAAATATGGACTCAAAAGGTTATTTCACTAGAGTCATAGAAAAACATTCTCTTCTCCAATCCACACCATCAACTTCTTCTTCCCCTTCAACAGAAAATACAAAATACGTCAACCATAGCCACTCAAATACAAAACCAAACCAATAACATTAATTCTCATTACTTCCTCTACAAAACCCCTAGAAAAATTCATATCTGCGAAGTTTGGGTTGGATCATACTGAGTGCTTGAAAGCTTAAGTTCCGGCCACCATGAGTCATTTTCCAGAAAATGAAAACAATCAAAAGAATATTCATCCTTCAATCTACAAAAGCCCCTGATAAAGTTGTAGTTTGGTCATGTTTTTCTGCCACTGTCTTCATCAGTTCCGACAAGATTCCATGCTAAACAAGCTGGATTCCAAACAACTAAGTCTAACAAAGGATCACCCAGCACAACAGACAGATGACGGTCGCGTCAAAATTGGTGAAAGATAGCCATATGTAAGGGTGTTCATCTGAACATGACTAAGGATGAGAAAAAGATTGTGTATGGGTTGTGTATGATATTTCAGTGTAGATAGATTAATTGTAGGGTTAATATTTATTGGTGCACCACGCACCACATGCTTTACTTATGCACGCTAGCCTTCGCCATTTTATTGTAACAAATTAGTCCTTTAAGTTTTTACTTTTACCAAATTTTGGTCATTTAACTTTCACGACTAATGAGGTTGACCTTATGAGTTTCCGCTAAATAAAAAAATGCCTAAGGGCCATCAAAGGACCAAAGAAGCAAGCCTAACATTTATATACCTTCACTTCAAGCACTTAGCCCATCTTTAAGTTTCTTACATGCATTCGAAATAACTACTTTTTTTCAGACATGTTTCAAAACAACTCATTAAAATGAAAAATGTTGATAAACTTACCAATGTATCTCCAGTAAAAACAGCCGGGTCCTCATCCTCTTTGCCAGTAACATAATAACTTATGTGACCTTTGGTGTGGCTATGAAAATCAGATAAATGGTTTATGTTAACAGCAGAGGTTAAAGGGTCTGGATAAAAGGTGAAACTGAAACTTAGTTTGAACTACTACATAAAAGATAGAATACTAAACAATACCAGAGGAGTGATAATTATTAACAACTAATAAAACATCAAACAAAATTATCAACCATAACAGATAAGGCCAGTGAAGCAAAACAATGTGTTCTCAGTTCTGGGTAACTTATCAGACAAGTATATAGTTTTATTGGTTTTAAGATAATATCACCATAAAAGCAAGGCTAAACCTCTAAACAGAAGCCGAGAACAATTGGCACAACAAGTTCATCAAGCATTACATAATTAATTCTTTAGCACAAAGCTTTATTAGCGAGAGAAACACAATAAAGAAGTTATCGCTCCCCTTGTAAAAGAATAATATTTACCTGACCTATTTACATTGATTAATAACTTATGGCGAGAGCAACTCACTTTAGAGTGTAAAGTACATATTATCAACCATTGATTGATAAAGTAAAGGTGGATATTAGTGGTACATCATAAAAAATTATGAGTTTGTTAAAAATAATTGGTAATATGAGTTTTTTAACATAACAACTCTTGATATTCTCACTTCACTCACTTTAGAGGAGTCAAATTCTTACTTACAACTTGCTCGAGAAAAAAAAAAATTCTTACTTACAACATCCGCATTCAAATATCATGTGTGGCGGTTAGCATTCAGAAAGCTGATTACCTCTTCAAGTATCTCCCGCCGTTTCACTATTATTGATATACAAACTTGAGCTAGACTATTTCTTTCTTTCATTATTCTTTATTATGGAGATTGGACTACTTTGTTGTCTCGTTTGAAATGAAGCAAAGACATAGACAAAACAATTAAGGCCCTGTCTAAATATAATACAGTACACTAATTACAAACCCTCAATATTTGGGCTAGGGGAAAGGAAAGGGTGCCAACAAGAGTTTAAATCGTCAAGTTGAGTTACCATACCAAGGTGTGTGAAGGGCCAAAACATTAATATCTGCTCCAAGATGCACCTTATCACCATTTTCAAGTGCATCAGTACAACCTTTGACATTATCAATTGAGCCGCCGTAGACCTTGATTCCAGGCACCAATTCCTTTATCTTCTCGTTTCCACCAGCATGATCCCTGCCACAAAATCACAATATTTTCTATCACCCCTCAAAACTAAAGCAGCAAACAATAACACCAAACAAAATAACCAAGAAAATGCAACTGTTTTCAGCTTATTTCATTTCAACAGACTTTTCATATGAAAATTGCTTAACCACGTTCTCTCTTTGATTACATGAATAGCTTAAAACAGAAGTGCTTATATACCAAACACTTAATCAGATAGTGATTAATCAAGCTGATCATCCAAACACACCCTTACTTCAGCATCACGTAAACAAAAACATAGAAGTAAAGATATTTAATTCTTACACTAAAGTAAGATATATCAATCTAAACACAGCCTTAATTAGTATCAGACCTTGTTTGGATAAACAACTTAATTGAGTGTTTTACTGTTTTTCGTATAAGTTTGTGTTTGGGTTGACTTATGAACAACTTATTTTGGTTTATTATTTACTAACATAAACACTTGAGATAGCTTATGGAATCAGCTTATAACATGTCCATAAGTTTTAACTAATTTTGATAAGCTGTGCAGTCTAGCCTACGAAAATAACATATACTAATAAAGTTTGACTATATTTATAAAGTTTGGCTTATTTTTGAACTTATGCATAACAGCTTAAGCAAATAAATAAACTTTTATGTTTTAGTCACAAGCTTGTCAAGGTAGTTTATGAAAAAACATCTTTCGTGAAAACTTATGAATTAACGTAAAAGTTTATTTATTTGCATAAGTTATTTTTTCATAAACTCAAAAATAAGTCAATCCAAACATGCCCATATTCTCTTTGACTATAAATAAAAACAGCTTATACATAACATAACATAAAATAACATAAGTGCTTACATAATAATTAAGTTGTTCATTCAAATAATGATAAGTTAATTTATTTTGAAAACAAATTATAATTTGAAGTGTTTGGTAAGTAACGAACCAGTGATGATGAGTAGTGAGGACGAATTTGATAGTAAGACCGAGAGAATTAGAAGCTTCTAGAACCTTCTCGGGTTCAACTGGGTCCACAGCCGCAGCTTCTTTAGTACCCTCATCAACAATCCTGCAAATCAATAATAACAAATTCCTTCATAGATTGAGCCAGAAAATGAAAAAGTGAACAAAAGAGCATAATCAAAATAAAAAAAGTTGCAATTTACAAATATGAATAATTGTCTTCCAAGCAAGGAACGTGATAGATTTTCATTTTCTCTGTTTTTGCTTCCACGATTCAACTCAACACAACAATCGCTTCGGTGGTACATACCCTTTGAAGCACCGATAAATATATATATTTTATAGTGCAGAACATTGGCGTCGTCAACGTTGCAGATCGGGGACATGAATATTTCGGAGACATTAATATAGTCATATTTGTAGCCATAGGTATTTTGCCGTTTTATGCTATTAACATGGATGTTGTGAGTTTGTTTCATCTTTTTGTTTTTAGCGAATTTGGTTTTGTATTGTATCGATGTACTCCATCAATTTGAATGAATGAATATCGTTTATTTTTGTCAAAAAAAAAAAACTAATATTTTTAGTCTAGGATAATAGCAATTTGAATTTAAGGAGGGTGTATTGGATTGAGACTTTAAGGGATTTTAAAAGATTTTTTTATTATTAAATAATCTTGTGGTATTCAATCAAGACTCTTTGTCATTTTAAAAAAGTCCTGTGGTATTCAATCAAGACTCTTCATCACTTAAAAAAGTAGTGTGGTATTCAAAATCATTCATATTTCTAAAGATTGTTTTATAAAATGGATTTTGATGGATTTTGTGGGATTTTCTAGTTAAATTTTAGCATGAAAAAGTCTCTCATAAAAACATGAGATTTCTTAAGATTGTTTTTTCTTTTAAGATTTTACTATCTCTCTCCTCTATTCATCTCTCTCTCTCTCTCTATAAAATAAATAAGAGTCGGTATTGAAAATATTGTGAAAAAAGTGTGTTATAATCATTTCTCTAACTTTCTCGTAGATAAAATAAAATAAATAAAAGAGTATGTATTAAGAATATTGTGAAAAAAGTGTGTTATCATTTCTTTTCAATGAATCCTTAAAATTCATAAAATCTTTTGAAATCTTATAAAATCCATAAAATTATTTCAAATCCTTTAAAATCTTATGATGTAAATCCATTAAAATCATGCAAAGTCTTTTAAAATCCTTAAGACTTTTTTAAACAAAAATTGTCCTTTAAAATCTTAATTCAATACACCCCTAAGTATATACTTTTACATTTTTAACTTTTTTTTTAACTAACATGTTATTGGTAGAGTTTCTAATGATTAATATTGTTAAGAAAATATGTAGAACACATAACGTGAATTATTCCTTAATTTTAATTTTTTACGAGAAATGCTTGCAATACACTTTTTTCAATATACTCTCATTGATTAGTTAAAATTCATATGGATCATACGAAACCATGTGGGTCCCATATAATTTTGGTGGGTCTCATGTGAATTCTAACCAATCAAAGAGAGTGTGTTGAAAAATGTGTGTTGTTAACATTTTTTTTTATATGCACAGGAGCCAGATTCAAATATCTAATCACTTAAATATGCAATAGACGAGCATCGATTTATATTTTGTAGCACATAAAATCAATTTTATTGTGTTTTTCTTATTTTAATCTATTGGTTTGAGTGTGTATATATACTTTATATTTATATTTATATTTTTCTCTCTTGAAATTATATTTAGTATCATTATGAAAGAGTAGATTCGAAAAAGGTTATTTTTGTTCAAAATTGATTTTGAAAAAAACTTATGATAGAGTACCGCTACCAAAAAAAAAAAAAATATAGTAGATTGGAATTTCCTTTGTACTATTTTATATGATTTTGGTTTGTTACACTTATTATGAAGTGCATAACCTCTTCTACTTTGTTTTTGAAGTGTAACAATGACAAACTAGATAGTTTTATTCCTCAAAAAGGCTAAAGGCAAGAGGATTATGTCTCCTTATCTTTTTATCATTTGTTCGAAAAAGCTTTCTATGTTAATTCAAAAGAAGGTTTAATCCAACGAATGACATCCAATCAAAATCTTCAATAAAAGTTCAACTATTTCACATTTATTTTTCAAAAATCTAGATTCATGTCTTCTGGTATAATATTTTAGAAACAAAGTGAATAAATTTACTTATAAAGTAGATTAGTTTCCTTATGTTATCTTATCTGGTAGGATAAAAAAATGTTGACAATTTGCTTATATCATGAATCACATCAATAGTAGATTGAATAGTTGGAAAGTGTAGGTTTTAAAATTGTATGGATAAAATGATCGCATAATAAACAAGTATAGCATAATAGAAGAAATCAAGATAAATTTTTGAAAGGAAAAAGAAAATGTTAATGACTTCCTTTGGTTTAATCAGCATTGTGATCCCTGAATTAGACAAATATCTTATTAATTAACCTTTTTATAAAATTGATCTCTCTCTCTCTCTCAAAGAATGAGTGGCTTCCGTAGAAACAGTGGCCCTAACCGCAGCCCTGCCAATGATTCTCATCCCAGCCCTAAAATAACATGAAGCATCTGAAAATTTAGAATTCTTACAAAGAAACTTGAAACATTATACTGTAGTGTTCTCTCTTACTATCAGTTGCATCAGAAGTTAGGAATCAAAACTTCATCTATTTATATTCAACTGAGGATGCATAACTTCCACTATGTTTCCAACAACTTGATCCATTGCTGGCCTATTATCTACCACCTACCTTTGACACACAAGCAATTGCAATCAGCATCATCTCCTCTTCAACATATTCTCCTCATCGAAAACTTCAGCCGTCCATTACTCGCGAACCACCGACCTAACCTACCTTGGAAGATCAACCATGTCATAATCATAACCAGAATATCCAAATGGAGTCTTCCTTGTAAGCATTTCTAGAAGGAGTACACCAAAGCTGTAAACATCACTCTTCTGGGCGGCGACCTTCCTTCCTTGATTCGGAAGCAACTTCTGGAGCACGGTATCCGTTGGATTTTGACATGGTTATGATTGCATTGTAGGTTCCATGAATTATTTACTCATACTTTAAATATAAAAATATTTTTTACAACTTATATTATCATAATAATCATTTAACAGTTAAAAGAGATATTAGAATAATAGAACATAAGACATTAACATTAACAGTAATGTTAAGTTATTTTCATATTATTGGATGTGTCCAATATACACCAAAGTACTTAGTTGAATTTATACTATATAAAAAGAAAACACTTCTTTTAGCTCTTTTGGACTGGATTTTTATTTACAAAAATGCCCTCAATTTTGAATACAAATAGCACATGTGACGCATAGATAAATATAAATTTAATATTAAAAAAAATGTAACAAACACGATATATATATATATATATATATATATATATATATATATATATATATATATATGTGTGTTTTTTCCTTTATCATTTAAAAAGTGTAACAAACTATATGAGCATATTTATACTTACTTTTTCATTATCTCAATTATACCCTTAAACAACTTTTTCTATAATAAAGATCATTGTTGGTGTCATTAAAAAAAATTAGATTATATATTTTTTTTGTTATATCGTTAGTGTCATTGAAATAAATGATCATGATTAGTTTGGTTTATTATAACTTGAAAGCAACAAACATTTATATTTTTAGTTTTAATCCAAATTGAAATTTCATAAAAAAACACGGTTAATAATTTTCAAACGTTAGCGCAATAAAAATAGCGGAAAGACGGACACGTGAGTGCCCGTCTTTTCACTATATATATATATATATATATATATATATATATATATATATTATATATGTATGATCTATATATTCATGAAGTAAAATATAAATTTGTAAATACTTGGTTGAATATATATAGATTTTTTATCCATAAATATATGATGTGTTGAATTATTTGTTATAGATCAGCTGTGTAACTTGCGATCCACTAGTTGACTTGCTGACTCATTATGACATTTTTTAAGGAAAATCATTAAGACTTGTAGACTCATTATTTAACTTGAATGATACATTAGAGAAAATAAACTCTATTTGTTAACTGCCACTTTCATTCATCACAAGCTTTTATTTATCACGAGCTTTCCTTACACATAATTTCTATTTGTTAACCTCCTCTTTCATTCATCACGGGCTTTCTTTACACATAATTCCTATTTGTTAACTGCCGCTTTCATTCACCATGAGCTGTCATTCATCACGAGCTTTCCTTACACATAATTTCTATTTGTTAAATGCCTATTTCATTCATCATCACGAGCTTTCCTTACACGTAATTCCTATTTGTTAACTGCCGCTTTTATTCATCATGAGCTTCATTCATCAAGAGCTTTCCTTACACATAATTCCTATTTGTTAACTGCCTCTTTCATTCATCATGAGCTGTCATTCATCACAAGTTTTCCTTAAACATAATTCCTATTTGTTAACTGCCTTTTTCATTCATCATGAGCTTTCCTTACACATAATTCCTATTTGTTGCTTTCATTCATCATGAGCTGTCATTCATCACGAGCTTTCCTTACACATAATTCCTATTTGTTAACTGCTTTTTTCATTCATCACGAGCTTTCCTTACACATAATTCTTATTTGTTAACTGCCGCTTTCATTCACCATGAGCTATCATTCATCACGAGCTTTCCTTACACATAATTCCTATTTGTTAACTGCCTCTTTCATTCATCACGAGCTTTCCTTACACGTAATTCCTATCTGTTAACTGCCGCTTTTATTCATCATGGCCTTTCCTTAAACATAATTCCTATTTGTTAACTGCCTCTTTCATTCATCGTGAGTTGTCATTCATCACGAGTTTTCCTTAAACATAATTCTTATTTGTTAACTGCCTTTTTCATTCATCACGAGCTTTCCTTACACATAATTCCTATTTGTTAACTGCCGCTTTCATTCATTATGAGTTGTCATTCATCACGAGCTTTCCTTACACATAATTCCTATTTGTTAACTGCCTTTTTCACACGAGCTTTCCTTACACATAATTCCTATTTATTAACTGCCGCTTTCATTCATGATGAGCTTTCATTCATCACGAACTTTTCTTACACATAATTCCTATTTGTTAATTGCCGCTTTCATTCATCACGAGCTTTGTAGAACAAGTCAATTTCATTATTACACTCTTTTCATCTTCCATTTGCATTGCACGTTAACTGTTCGACAAATGGCTCCAACAAATGAGAAGAAGGTTGGTAATGGTAGTAACTATGTTCATGATGAAATTGTTTTCTATATTCTTTCCAAACTTCCTCTCAAATCTATTAAGCGTTTCTCTTGTGCTTGTAAATCATGGTCTCGTTTGTTTGAAAACCCTAATTTCATCAAAATGTTCATTTCCAATTCTCATCCACTCTATCATGATGCTTGCCTCAATCTAAGCCAGTCTCCCGAGTTTCCCAATTCTCATGTTTTAAATAATTTTTACCTTCTTTCCGGTGACAAGTTTCAGAATAAACTCAAATTGAAATTTCCACCACAATTTCTTGATCCACAGTTTTCCATTATTCAAATTTTAGATTGTGTTAATGGCATTCTTCGTATCATCGGCAAGACTGTAGTTGTATTTTGGAATCCTGCTACTGAGGAAGTTAAGGTCATTCCTCCTTCTCAACATGAGTTTTCCTCTGGAACTATGGATCATGGATTTGGCTATGACCATGTTAGGGATGACTATAAGCTCATCCAATATGTGGATGTTGTGGAGGGTCATGACCCTTTTTGGGAGATATATAGTCTAAAAAATGATTCATGGAGGAAAATGGATATTGATATGCCAATTCGTGTAAATTTTGATAATGTGTGCTTGAATGGGATCTGTCATTGGTTGGGGGAAGCAAATGATAGCTATGATATAGTTGTTGTGTCATTTCACTTGGGCAATGAGGTGTGCTTTGTTACACCTTTACCCTTTTTAGAAGACATGGATTATGATTTTGACAATGTAAACCTGCAAGTGTTAAATGGGTTAGTTGCTGTGATAGTAAATCATATAGAGACAAAGTCTTTTCACATATCAATCTTGGGTGAAATTGGTGTCGGGGAATCATGGGTTAGACTCTTTGATATTGGACCCTTGTCTTGCATTATGCGTCCTATCATAGTATGGAACAAGGGCAATATAATTGTTAGAAAAGATGATCAACTAGCTTGTTTTGATTTAACTACTGGAGTGATTGAGGAGATTGGTGTTAAAGCAGAACCGTTTTGCCATATTTTCATTTACAAGAAAAATCTTCTTCCATTTGGAGTTATAGACAATTAATTGCATTTGTAGCCTTTGTGTGGAGTTTTCACCCTCAAGGTTAGGAGTCTAGTTCTTAGGATTTGATATATTGCTTAAGGCTCATATTATATGTATTATTATCATGAGGTAGAAGCATTTAGCATTTAGCATTGAGAAGGTTTAAAGAGTATGATGTGTAATAGCATGTTGTTATCTCTAAGGTTGTCTTTCTTGTAACTTTAATCGCAAAGATTATGTATTGTGATGGATTTTTATGCAATGTTTGTATTATTATCCAATGATATTTTAATATTTGTTAACATAACAACTCTTTATATTCTCACTCAACACTTTATTCACTTTAGAGGAGTCAAATTCTTACTTACAACATCCACATTCAAATATTATGTGTGGCAGCTAGCACTCAGAAAGCTGATTACCTCTTCAAGTATCTCCCACCATTTCACTATCATTGATATACAAACTTGAGCTAGACTATTTCTTTCTTTCATTATTCTTTATTATGGAGATTGGACTATTTTGTTATCTCATTTGAAATGAAGCAAAGACATAGACAAAACAATTAAGGCCCTGTCTAAATATAATACAATACACTAATTACAAACCCTCAATTTTTAGGCTAGGGGAAAGGAAAGGGTGCCAACTAGAGTTTAAATTGTCAAGTTGAGTTACCACACCAAGGTGTGTGAAGGGCCAAAACATTAATATCTGCTCCAAGATGCACCTTATCACCATTTTCCAGGCACCAACTGCTTTATTTTCTCATTTCCACCAACATGATCCCTGTCACATAATCACACAAAAATTACAATATTTTCTTCCACCCCTCAAAACTAAATCAACCAACAGTAACACCAAACAAAATAACCGAGAAAATGCTTTACAACTTAGAGTAATTAAGTCAACAAAATAATAATAAAAAAGGAACAAAAATGAAAACGATAAAACCAACACTTAGTACTGTCAAAATTAAGTCAGGAAGGTTTACATTACAGGTAACTCTGGGCATGTAAACTGAATTATGAGAGGAAAGGTGATTTAGCAAACTTAGGTTTTTGTCTCGGCCGGAGGAAGATTTATGTAACAGCTTGGCAAAATGACAGTAAAGAAGGCAAAAGGAAGTGCTTCAATAAATTTTGGTTCTTCTAAAAAAATGATATCTAGATAACGACTGCATTTAAAAGAACTCATTTTCCGCTTTCTTGAGTTCATCTTATGATATAAACATTTACTTCAGCTTTTAAGATAACTTATGACACGTTCATAAACTGTTTTTTACTTATTTTTCAATAAGCTTTTTCAGGATAGCTTATATAGGAACAACTTAAAACTAGTATATGAAAACGGTTTAACCACATCCTCTCTTTGAATAAATAGCTTATACACAAGTACTTACATAATGAACGCTTATTCATTAAGTGCTTAATCTAGCTGATTATACAAACACACCCTACTTCAGCATCACATAAACATAGGTACTAGAAGTTAAGATATTCAATTCTTACACACTAAGCAAGTGTTTATGTATAAAAGTATACTCCCTCCGGTCTCAAATATATAAGCGAAAAAAAGTCAAAGTTGATGTATCTGGTACAAACTTTTAACCAGATACATCAACTTTGTTTGACTTTTTTTTGGCATATATCCGAGACCGGAGTATGTTTTATAAATGATTTTGTAATAACAAATGACGAGAAAGTAACAAACCAGTGATGATGAGTAGTGAGGACGAATTTGATAGTGAGACCAAGCGAAATAGAAGCTTCTAGAACTTTCTCAGGTTCAACTGGGTCCACCGCCGCAGCTTCTTTAGTACTCTCATCAACAATCCTGCAAAAATGAATAATAACATATTCATTCATAGATTGACCTAGAAAATGAAAAACTGAACAAAAAAGCATAATCTTACAAATATGAATAATTATCTTCCAGGCAAGGAATGTGATTTATTTTCATTTTCTCTTTGCTTTTGCTTCCCGATTCAACCACAACACAACACAACAATTGCTTCGGTGGATGGATACTGGAACACTTGGGAAGCACCGATAAATGAGTATTTTATATTGTTATAACATTTTTACTCTAGGATAATAGCAATTTCATGTTAATGGTAGAAAGTTTCTAATAACTAGTATGTCCCGTTCATAATAACTAGTCTTGTTAGGAGAATGGTGGAACATACAATGTGAATTCTTCCTTAATTTTTTTATATATAGAAGAGTCATAATCAAATCTCTAATCACTTGTTTAAATGGTCCAAGTATGTGTCCTCGTGAACTTAGTTCAGTTGGTAGGATAATACATAATATACGTATGGTTTGTGGTTCGAACTCCGGTTACCACAAAAAAAGTCGTCCAAATAGATTTATATTTTGTAGCAAATCAATTTTAATGTGTTTTTCTTATTTTAAATTTTGTAGCACATCAAATCAATTTTAATTTATTGTGTTTTTCTTATTTTAATCTATTGATTTTATTGTGTGTGTTTTTTCTTGGAATTATATTTAGTATCATTATGACAGAGTAGATTGAAAAAATGTTATTTTTGTTCAAAATTGATTTTGAAACATTTCTTTTGTATTACTTTACAAGATTTTGGTTTATTACTCTTATAATGAGGTGTATAGCCTTTTCTACTTTATCTTTGAAATGGAACAAAGACAAACTAGAGAGTTTTATTTTTCAACGACGCTTAAGGCAAGGGGATTATATATCTTCTTATCTTTTTGTCATTTGCATGGAAAAGTTTTTAATGTTAATTCATGAGAAGATTTAATCCAAAGAGTGGCATCTTGTCAAAATCTCCAATAATAATTCAACTATTTCACATTTATTATTCGCAGATGATTGTCTTTTATTAACTCAAGCTAAATCCTCTCAAGCTAAAATAGTGATAAAGGTCTTGGAGAAATTTTGTCATGCTTTTGGATTGAAAGTTAATATTCAAGAATCTAGATTCATGTCTTTTGCTATAATATCTCTAGAAACAAAGTGAAACAATTTGCATGTATCATGGATGATCAATAGTAGATTGGATAGTTGGAAGACTAAAGTCGTTATAATTTGTGTAGGTTTCAAAATTGTATGGATAAAATGATCTCATAATAAACAAGTATAGCATAATAGAAGAAATCAAGATAAATGTTAATGACTTCCTTTGGTTTAGTCAGCATAGTAAGCATCGTGATCATTGGATTAGACAAAAGTTGTGCAACATGAAAAGTTGAATGCCTAAAATAACATGGAGAATCTGAAACATTAGAATTCTTACAAAGAAATATGGAACTTGAATTTATTTTGGCCATATACGTTGATGAAAGAGTCAAGTAATGCCATGAGAACAAGGTGATTGTTCCATGATTACAGTGAGAAATATCCCCACTTTTTTGTTTCGATACCCATATCTCAATCAACTCTCACGGGAGTGATAATAACCACTAAGGAGATGCCGTTTAAAATACACGAGACTTGCTTCCAATTTATTATTGACTTTGCTATTTTCTTGACTTGTCTTTTGTCATTTTATGCATTGACGCAGCAATGACTTTCATCTCAACTATTTCTATTTTAATTATTTTCTTTAAATGATTGTAAACATTTATTTTTTTTAGGGAAAAATATTTAAATAGTCATATACCTAAAACTTTAAGATTTTTAGATAAAAATGCGATGTCAATTTTTTGTGTGTCTTGCTCAAATAGATGAGTTCCCCGCTCCCTATCAAACACAGACACTCAGACACGTGTCGTGTTCGACATCAACACATATAATTACATTAAATTATGTGATTTTTTTTTAAAATTATTAGCTGTGTTGGCGCGTCGGTGTCGGTGTCCATATCCGTGCTTGATAGCCGGCTCCTCTCATGACCCAATCAAACCCATTTAAAATATTGTTTCAAATAAAGTTTGTTATAAAGGGACAACAAACATCACCCAGTTTAGTTTTCATATACCAAGAGCATAATATTATACATAATATGAGATTTATAATTTGTTGTAGTTTCCTCTTTGTCATAATAATAACATTATGTTATGAAACCATAGCTCAGCCAGATTTTACTCCATCATGTGCTGATGATAATGGCAACTACACAAAAACAGCACATATCAACAAAACCTCAACACACTTTTATCAACTCTAACTTCCAACACAAAAATTACCTACGGTTTCTACAATTTCACTCATGGCGAAGACAACGACAAAGTATACGCCATAGGATTATGCAGAGGAGATGTTAATCCAAATGATTGCCGCAGTTGTCTTAACAATTCAAGAGTTCTTCTAACACAAAAATGTCCTAACCAAAAAGAAGCAATTGGTTGGATTGACAAATGCATGTTACGTTACGCAAGTAGGTCTATTTTTGGACTGATGGAAACGGAACCTGGATTATCTATGTGGAATCCGTTTAATGCAACGGATGTGGATAATTACAATAAAGTATTGAGAAAATTGTTATATGATTTGAAAAATCAAGCTGCAACTGGTGATTCTATGAAAAAATATGCTACATCAAATGTAACAGGTAATATAAATATAAAAGTTAATTGGAAAATTTTAGCAATAGTTTTTGTTTTTAAATACTAAACTACTACTAATAAGTCTAGCTAACTATTTTAACTAACATTTATATTTCTATTAACAGGTCCAAATTTTCAAGATATATATAGCCTCATGCAGTGTACACCTGATATAAGTTACTTGGATTGCAATCAATGTTTGGATCAAGCTATAGCTAGTCTTCCATCTTGTTGTGAAAATAAGATAGGTGGGAGAGTTATTAGACCAAGTTGTATTCTTAGATATGAAAGTTATAGGTTCTATGAATTTAATGCTCTACCTCGGCTGCCGCCACCTACTTCACTGTCTACAAATCACAAAGGTATGTATGCATGTAATCCTTCAATTTTCATCCTTATTATCTGTTCTGATGAACAAAAGCATGTAAAGAAAAAGAAACAATTAGAATAGCAAATTGAGTTCTAGAGTTAAAAGATATAGACACAAGAAAACAATGATTGATCAGAGCTTTTTTATAAATCTTGATAAGGATTTTCTGATTTGTATAGGAAAGGATCACACATCAAGAACTGACATCAGCATAGCAGTCCCAATTGTTACTATTGTTTTGGTGCTATGTTTCATATGCATATATTTACGACTACGAGTAAAGAAACCAAGGGAAAGTACTAAAAGTAAGTCTAAGGCCTCCAAACATGAATTTATTACCACTTTGTTATGAACATGGTATTTGTTTCACCTATATATGCAATATAACTGTTTTTTCTTTTTTACAAACTATGGCCATATCTCAGTTCCTTCAGAAGATGATGAAGAAATTACAACCTTTGAGTCATTACAATTACCCTTTGACACTTTAAAAGTTGCTAAAAATGACTTCTCTGATTCTAAAAAACTTGGTGAAGGCGGATTTAGAGCTGTATATCAGGTAGTGCTTTCAGATGAATATAATTACTAGCAAAAATAAGTTAGCAATGAAATTTTTAATATGAATTTTTTGATAATTCTATATTTTTAAAATATTGTATTACTTTGTTAAAACTTGGCTAAAATAAAATATATTGACGGTACTTACAACTAGTCGCGTCTTTTCAGGGTAGGCTCTCTAATGGACAAGCGATCGCTGTTAAAAGGTTGTCCATGAATTCTGGCCAAGGAGATATAGAGTTTAAGAATGAAGTGCTTTTTATGGCCAAACTTCAACATCGGAATTTAGTTAGACTATTTGGTTTTACTATTGAAGGGAGAGAAAGACTGCTTGTCTATGAATTTATTCCCAATAAAAGTCTTGACTACTTCATATTCGGTATAATTAGAATATCGTCATAATTAGATTGTTGCTCTATCATTCAACTTTGTTTCATGATAAACACTAACTCTCATGATAGCTAAAATGCGGGTGACTTTGTTATGTATGTAGATCCATTGAAGAAAGCACAATTAGATTGGGAGAAGCGCTACAAAATCATTCAAGGTATTGCTCGAGGCATTCTTTATCTTCATGTGGATTCTCGACTGCGTATTATACACCGCGATCTCAAGGCAAGCAACATTCTTCTAGACGAAGACATGAATGCTATAAGATCTCAGATTTTGGCATGGCAAGACTTATTCTTGTGGATCAAACCCAAGCAAATACAAGTAGAGTTGTTGGAACCTAGTAAGTGTTAGGTTATGTTTGATCTTACATAGTATATTAAGAGCTTGATTTAAATCATGTAAATATTGTGTTTACTGTTTTCATTTACGCGCAACAATACTTGGCTTGTAGCGGATATATGGCACCTGAGTATGTAATGCATGGAGAATTCTCAGTGAAATCAGATGTCTTTAGTTTTGGTGTATTAGTTCTTGAGATTATAAGTGGCCAAAAGAATAGTGGCATTCGTCACGGGGAAAATACGGAGGATCTATTGAGCTTTGTAAGTCTTCCTTTACTCATTATTGTTTGTTACAAGTTCTCATTAAAGGTATATCAATTTATACTCACCTACATTTATTTGTTGAGGAAATTACATTCACATCTCTATAAGTTATTAAATGAGACATCCTATATTCTTAATGAGCTGTATTATTTTGACAAATAAACTTACCATAAAGAATCAACAAAATTGTAGATGGTCACCAGAGTTTAAATATATGGTTGGGAATTATAAGTTACATTGCTAGTAAACACTGATGCAGGAGTGGAAATGGTGACTTAATAAGTTAATAGTATCTAAAATAGAGTAAATATATACTTGCAGGCATGGAGGAGTTGGAGGGAAGGAACAGCTACAAATATTACAGATTCATCACTATACAATAGTTCAAGAAATGAAATCATGAGATGCATTCATATTGGTTTACTTTGCGTCCAAGACAACGTTGCTAGAAGACCAACCATGGCTACCATTGTACTCATTCTAAGTAGCTATTCTCTCACTCTCTCTATACCTTCAGAACCTGCATTTTTTATGGACAGTAGAACGAGAAGCCTTCAAGAGATGAGGCTGTGGGAAAAGAATTCGGGGACAACAAGATCAAGTCAATCCACAAGTAAATCAGCTCCAGAATCAGTAAATGAGGCTTCATTTACTGATCCATATCCTCGTTAGATTCTGAGTTTATATTAATTAGTACCATCAATGTATTGAACAAAATACAATGTCTTTAAACTCGTAATTTTTCCTGCAAAGTCTTGCTTAAATCACAGTACCATCAATGTATTAATTAGTATGGAGAACCTGTGTACTTGGAGAGATGATCGTCGAAAGAATATATCATACATATGTCAGTTACAATTATAATCTGTTATGTTCATTAATTTAGCAGCAACCGCGTTTAACAATAAATCACAGTATCACATTACATATATCAATGTCGTGTATCAACTGTTAAGTACTTCATTTATAAATCTTAACACGTCTTTAATATTTAAGAAGGCACATAGAGAGAATTAGTTATGGAACAAAATGCTCAAATTTGGAATGAGCATTAATGTGTAAGGCTTGGATTTGGCGCCTTGGCTCTTCTGCAACCTGTGCTCTTTTTATTTTTCTAAGCCTTCCGTTTCCTAGGAGAAAGGGCTATGATAATCCGAATTTTGACTGAGAGGTAAGTAAAGTTTGATCAAGGGGTGTTCCAGTCAAAGTCGAATTCAAGTACTTACGGTTGAATCAACCTTATCTGAAGTTCATTAACCATTTGATGTCTTGATTTACATTAATATTGTTTAGTGTGTCCAAAATGTGGTTTCTTGTTGTATCAAATCTACTTTGCATAAGATGGTTCCAATTTCCGTTTTTTTCGAGCAAAGTGACTAAGTTAGTTGTTAGGGATCGAACCGTAGACCTCCTGCAAAAACTCTTTTAGAGTCCCTTAGATCACCAATCGAACTACTTATTTGGGACTGTTTCTTAGTATTTACCCTTGACTTAACCTTATCTTTTGCGTAGGTTCCTAAATTGTATGAATAGAATGATCTCATAATAAACAAGTATAGCATATATAAGACTAGAAAGCAAGATATATTGTTGAAAGAAAAAAAGAAAACGTTAATGGCTGCCTTTGGTTTGATCAGCATCATGATCCCTGAATTAGCCAAAAGTTGTGAAACATGAAAACTTGAATGCCTAAAATAACATGGAGCATCTGAAAATTTAGATTAAATCTGATTAAAACCATATTGAGGGTGTTATTTCTCGAATGGTTACTTACGTTGCAGTGCGTAATCGAAAAGGTAAACTAGGTTGTTTTATCCTGTAGGCGGCGCGGTTGTTGGTCTACCTTGCACAAACTAAACTAGTGCCGCGAAACGTCTTAAAAGAAAGCGACTTGGTCGTGACTCAACCCGGTAATATCTTCGGTGGTGATAGGTCAACTCTAACTTCCAAAACAGAAATCACATACGGTTTCTACAATTTCTCATACGGCGAAGACAACAACAAAGTATACACCATAGGATTATGCAGAGGAGATGTTAACCCAAATGATTGCCGCAGTTGTCTTAACAATTCAAGAGTTCTTCTAACACAAAATTGTCCAAACCAAAAAGAAGCAATTGGTTGGATTGACAAATGCATGCTGCGTTACTCAAACCGGTCGATATTTGGACTAATGGAAACATTCCCTGATTTTGCTATTCCGAATCCATTCAATGCAACAGATGTGGATAAGTACAAGCAAGTGGTAGGGAAATTTTAATTCAGGGATTAAAATTTTAATTCAGAATTAAAATTTTACAGGGATTAAAACTTAAAAATACTATAATTATAGGGACTAAAATCATATTTAGATCTTTTATATTTTAAATTTGACTGCTGATGTATACTACCTTATAAACAGCTCCAAATCCGCCTTCGCCAAGTTTATTAGAATCAGAGAAGTCATTTGTAGCAACTTCTATAGTGTCAAAGTTGAATTGTAATGACTCAAAGGTTCTAATTTCATCATCTTCTGAAGGAACTGAGATATTTCCATAGTTTGTACCAAAATAAGAAAGAACAAAAAAATAAAACAGTTATGTTGCATATATAGGTGAAACAGTTATCGTGTTCATAACAAAGTGATAATAAATTCATGTTTGGAGACCCTAGACTCACTTTGATTAGTTTTCCTTGGTTTCTTCACACGTAGTCGTAGATAAATGCAGATGAAACAGACCACCAAAACAATAATAACAATTGGGATTGCTATGATAATGGCAGTTCTTGATGTGTGATCCTTTCCTACACAAATTCGAAAATCCTTGTCAAGATTAATAAAATATCAATGTAAAGATTGCGATTTTGGCCCCCTTTTAAAAAAAATAGATATTTTAGCCCCCTATCTTTTGGTCCTCTTTTGATTAGCTGATTTTGATGGAGATTATGACAATTTCTCCTCTGATGGTGTAAACTAACATGGGGATAGAAGGATGCTGATAAGTGGAGTTCAAACTGACATGGTGTAACTTTTGGCCCCCCTAAAGAAGAATCCACTTATCAGTTTGGACTCCACTTATCATGTCAGTTTGGACACCATGCAAGTTTTACACCATCAGAGACTGAGAAATTGGTATAAAATCAGCTAATCAAAAGAGGTCCAAAAGTTAGGGGGTCAAAACATCAATTTTTTTTAAAGGGGCCAAAATCACAACTTTTTAAAACATAGGGGTGAAAAGTGCATTTAAGCCAAAATAAAAGTAGGTGCATTTATAGATGGCATCGTAGACCGCAAGTTGGAAAATAATTGAATTGCAGCATCATTAAAGATGCTATAAGAAAAATCATATACTAAGGCTCTGTTTGGCAAGACACTTCAATTAGCGGATAGTTTATAAGCTTGTTTGACTAAAAAAGCTCTATCTGGTAATCGTTTTTACCAGGAGCTTATAGCTTATTTCACGAACTTATAAGCTATTTTTCAGACGTTGTTTCAAGTAGTGTTTGAGCTTATAATTTATAACTTATCATCTTTTATTCCATTTTTACCCTTATTATTTAATTTAAAATCCAATTTTACCCTCCATTATTTTATCTGTCCGAAAAAGTAATGCTTGAATACTTAACAGCAGTGTATTTATTTTCGTTGGGTATCAGCCACTAACAATCAATGTTTGGGCTTATTTCTTTTCTTTTTTGGTTACATTATTTCTTTGCATTATTAGACAGCCTTTATTTTTGTTTAATTTGTTATTATTTATAATCTAAAATAAATTAAGTTGTATGTTTTATATGAAGAGATATGAAAGTTTACTATTATCCTTTAAAAAAAAGTTTACAGTTATATGAGTTGAGTAAGTTTGATTGTAACGTTTAATTTTTTTCGAAGTAGAAATATTAAAATGATTGGGCTTCGGCCATTCATCAAATAAAAAAAAATTAAAATAAAAAAAAGAATTAAAAAAAAATTTAGTGAATAAAAACTAATTTAATAATAATAAATAAAAGATATATTAATAAATAAATTTAAATTATTAATTTTTTTTGAACAAACAAAAATGATATATATTCACAACGGTGATTTACCCCGCACAAGACGTGCAAGGGGGATCACAAAAGAGTATGTACAATAAAGGTGCTAAATAGAGCAAAACATTGCCAAAAGACCAAAACAGGTGAATAAATTACAAATACAAGTGGACGCCCATACATAGAAGCGGTTGATTCCACCAATCATGATAGCTATAAATAAATGTTGCCTGTTTCGATTTTAGCCACAAAAAAGATGTCAGTTTAACCTTTTCAATGAGAATGGAGGGAATGGATGCCTTATTGTTGAACACGTGATCATTCCTTTCCTTCCAAATAACCAAATCAGAAGTAAACCAAATAATTTTAAAAAACATATGTGTGGATCTAGGCAAGCCCGCCATATTAATGAATTGGATAAAGTGTTTGATGAAGGTCACTTGATGAAACCGAGGAGATACCCAACCAAAGCCAGACATGAGACCAAAGAGACCCGAATATGTTGCAATCCATAAAAAGATGTGTTGTTGTTTCACTACTCTCACAACCAGACACGCACACTGCATCTGTGTGAAAAAGAACACTCCGCCGCACCAAATAATCCTTGGTAGGAAGTCTGTAGCGAAGAAGGCGCGAAACGAACACAGACACCTTGGAAGGTATATGTTTATGTTAGGCGTTGATAACTTGAGACCTATCCGCCAAATCACCCAAAGTTGTGAGAAAACGGTAAGCCCCACGCACCGAGTATCCATGGATGGGATCTAAACGCCACCTCCAAGTATCTTCTACAGTATCCTGCAAAACAATGTTCAAAAGTAACATGGAACACTCCTGCACGCTCTCCTCCTCCCACGCCAACAAGCGCCGACGCCACAGCCTCTCCCTCCCATCAACCGCCCCTAACATCCTCCTCATCTTCTCCACCGAACACTCCTTATGAATAGACAAGTCAAAAATGAGGAGAAATTTAAATTTTAAAGGAACTTCCCCCACCCAAATATCATGCCAGAACAAGGTTCTCCTTCCATCACCAACAACCCTCCTAGTGTTAATATTAAACCAATTGGCTATCCCCTCGCCTACCCCTTCACGCAGACTACATATAGACCGCCACCAAGCCGAACCAGCTCTACCTCCCTCTTTCAATCGACCCCCCTCCTCACCGTAGCAGGCTTTCAAGACCCGATACCACAAACCCTCCTTTTCAACCAGAATCCTCCAACACCATTTACCCAATAATGAAGAATTAAATGCTCCAACCCTCTTAACCCCCAACCCTCCTTTCTCCTTTGGAGTACAAATCGACTCCCAATTAATCCAAGCAATTTTCCTAAAATCCTCACCGCCCCCCCAATTTTTTTTTTAAATAGATTCGATAGAAGAGATGATACCTGTAGGGGCCTTGAAAAAGGAAAGAAAGTAAACCGGAAGAGAGGACATGACTGATTTCAGAAGGACCAGGCGACCGCCGAAAGATAGAAACCTATGGTTCCACGACGACAGACGGGAGACAATGCGATCGATCACAAGTTTCCAAAAAGAAAGTTTCCGAGAATCCCCTCCAATAGGCAACCCCAAATAAAAAAAAAGGAATGATTCCCCTTCGACAGTTCATTAACACCGCCGTCTTTGACAACCAAGAAGCAGAAATATTTACCCCCGTCAACATGCTTTTATGAAAGTTTACTTTAAGACCCGAAAGCTCCTCAAATAATAGCAACACCAACCTCATAGTACGAACATTCAACCAACTCTTTTCACCAATGATTAAAGTGTCATCCGCGAATTGAAGATGAGTCAACCGGACCTCATCGCCATTACCAACTCCATACCCCGTGAAAAGGTGTGCCCCCACCACCGCATTCATTAACACATTAAATCCCTCGGCAGCCAACAGAAACAAGAAAAGGTGACAAGGGATCCCCTTGACGAAGACCGCACTCCAAAGGAAACTCATCCGTCGGGCAGCCATTCACTAAAACAGATGCTTTTGCTGTTCCAACACATTCATAAATCCACTTCCTCCAAATTGTTGGGAAATTCATGTTTGCCATAACAGAGTCCAGGTAGTTTAAATCCACACAGTCATACGCTTTTTCGAAGTCAACTTTAAAAAGAAGCAACTCTTTGTTTAAACGTCTAGCTTCATCAACCGCTTCATTAGCAATTAATATACCGTCCAATATCTGTTTCCCTTTGACGAAAGCAGACTGAGACTCAGATACGACACTTCCAATCACAATCCGAAGTCTATTAGCAAGAACCTTAGCAAGGACCTTATACAAACTTCCCACCAAAGAGATAGGTCGGAAATCATTCAATCGTTGCGGACTACTCACCTTTGGAATTAAAGCTATAAAAGTAGAGTTTAAACCTTTTGTTAGCTTGCCATTTCGATGAAACTCCACCATAAACCGTAGCAAATCATCCTTTAATAAATTCCAAAATTCCTTTATAAAACCAAAGCTGATACCATCAGGGCCCGGACTCTTGTAACTGTCACAATCCCAAACTGCTTGTTTCACTTCCTCTAAGGAGAACAGTTTGGTTAAAATTCCCGCCTCAACACAAGAGAGTTTTCGAAAATTTAATCCCTTAACACTAGGCCGATCTACCCCCACTTTTTTAAAATGAGTTGAAAAATGATGGAACACAGTCGTTCGAATATTATGCACTCCTTCAACGGTACCACCATCTACAGACGCCACATTAATAGCATTCTGATGTCGCCGCAGAGACATGTAACTGTGGAAAAATTTCGAGTTTGCATCCCCCTCCTTCAACCAATTCAAACGTGATTTTTGCCAATTCATACTATTTTGCAAACGAGCCAGGGAGTGAAATGTAAAAGATAACCCACGAAGCTCGGAAACCTCATCAGCCTGGAGCTCGACACTTTTAGCTTTAACATCAAGATCGGACATTTTATCTTTTATCTCTCGCATCCGTCCTTCCATATTCTGAACATGTTGAGAGTGCCACTCCTTTAAAGTTGCCTTAATCCATTTCAGCTTCTGTTGTAACACAAAACCGCCCCAACCTTGACAACTGAAAGTAGACCAATTTCACGAAAAAAGTTCTGCGTAACCAGGTAATTCAGACCAACACTTTAACATTCTCAGTGGTCAAGGCCCCCAATTGGAAGCATCAACGTGTAACATTACCGGTACATGATCAGATAAACCTCTTTGATGAGCCACTTGAATACTATTTGGCCATTTTTGACACCACTTGTTTGACAGTAAAAATCGATCCTACCTACTCATAGATATTTCGTCGCCTTGAAACCAAGTAAACAATCTACCACAGATAGGAAAATCAATTAAGAAGCTGTCATGAATGAATTTATTAAACACATCCACATCCGCTTGTCTAAAAGCCACGACCCTGCCTTTCCTTTCTTCGAAACTTCTCACAGAATTAAAATCCCCACACACATAAATACACAAGTCACTATTATTAATTACATGCGCAGAAAGACACTCCCACAACATCTTTTTAGCCACCAAGTCGCATGGCGCATACACATTGAAGATGATAAATACTTCACCTGTAAGAATAACCTTACCCTTGATAGCCAGAACATGATTAAACCTGGAAGAAGTCCACACTTCTACCCGAGACGTATACCACACCGTGACCATACCCCCAGACGCCCCAACAGACGGTTGATAAGAAAAATTATGCATTCCTTCTCCCCACAAAGCCTTGACCAACTGGTCATTTATCAATTCCAACTTAGTCTCTTGAATACAGAGAACCATAAGACGCTTCTCAAGAACTAATCTTCGGACCTCCACCTTCTTCTCACCACCTCCTAACCCCCTCGCGTTATAAGTCAAGATCTTCATCGAAACCTTCCACACCCTACCCACCTCACCACCGACAACCTCAATTCTCACCCCCTACACCCTCTTTCCCCAACACATTCATCCCACATCCACCTGCTGCCCTCAACTTTTTCCTCCCCTCCCTCGAGAGCAAGTTAAAACTATTTGTAGTGTCACAATTAAACTTCACCCCCACTATCTTACCCAAATCTCGAAAATCATCCTTCACCTTATCTGCGTTGCCATTTAGAATCAACCAATTCTCCCAATCATTATTATTAACAGATGAATTTGAATTTTTTTGAAGAATCCGAAGATGAACCTTCTGCTGACTTAGATTTATGATGCGCAACACTGGCCCTCGTCGTGCGTTTCTGTTTCTTTAAAATTTGAATAATCTGCTTGCGATCATTTGCCGGCATGCGAGCTATTTTCTTCATGGAACCAACTGACTGCAATACAACTCCACGCTTTTTAAATGATGACTTCTCAAGAGATGCAAATGACGGACCCTTTGTTGACTTTACACTTTTATCTAACCCACTATCCGACTTGCGAGAGGAGGAGAACACAACGCCTCCCTCTGAAACAGTTTTCTGATTATCCATCCAATCTAAACTCCAAGGCCCTTGCTTGAGATTACTTGGCGCCAATTCTACATGATTCAGTTGTTCGCCTTTCAAAGTAGCGTACTCCAAACTTGCTGGAGGTGAAAGTGGTTGTAGTACCGGAGATAAATTAACTTCAAAAAATTCTTTATTTATTTCCTTCACACCACTTGTAGTTGAATCAGTCGACTTATGTTGTACAACAGGTTTACTCTCATGTTGTCGCCATTTTTCATGCAAATCATTGACTAGATCGTCCAACTCCCATTCTCCTTGAACTTCGTCCACCTTGTTCAAATTGTTAAATTGCGGTGCCGCCTTCTGTAAAGTATCTGATTCTGACATAAATGCAACCTCACCTAAATTACATCCTCATTCCTCCACAATCTTGATGGCATAAACAACCTCATCTATAACAAATTCTGATGACTTGTTCACTATCTCAATATTTGGTGTCGCAACAAGAATGCGAGCAAAATCCAGACGCGCTTTATCTGCATTACAATCATCCACAGAAAGAAATCTGCTCATACCGGATACACAAAGCCTAAAGAAAACATCATTCCAAGCGTGCACAGGAATTCCATAAACACGCAGCCATGCTCCTCTTTCATACCTCACCGATGACTCAGACCACTTATGAAAATTTGAGAACAACATCCCAAAAAAATATTGTGCCCCTGAGAACACTTTCAAAAAATCCTCATCTCCGGTGCTATGTAAAAAAACTCGATCACCCCCCAACGGAGTAACAACAACATTAGGAAAACCGGCGTCTTCAATCCGTTGTTGGAAAGAAAATGCTGAATCCCCCGCTTTCATGTGTGCAACCATGCCTGAACACGCCCATGTTCTATCCTCCAAACTAGACTTGTAAATTAGAATAAACTGTGATGCCTGTGTGCCTTTTGATGCAGGAACAAACACACCGTCATCTAACTTCTTCTCTCACTGCGGCTTCCCCTTAATTCCTACCCCTCCCGCAACCATTTTCTTCTTCTCTGTAACTTGCTTCTCCTTCTCCCTCTCTAATCCCAACACGGCGCCGGCTTCCTCACCCACCCAAACCTTCTTCTTCGTTCCCACTCCAACCACCGGCACTACCACCGACCCAACAATCATCTTCCTTACATCACCCCGCTTAACCACCACCGAAACATCCTTCCTCTCCTGTTTAACTCCCTCTCCCTGCATAGGCGCTGCCACAGCAGCCTCCACTCCCTCCTTCCTCACAGTAATCTTTGGATTAGCAACAGACACATCATTATGTGCAAACCGATCAAACCTCGTCTCTTTTGCCTAGACACGACACTCCCCCACCCAAACATTGTTCATAGCTTGTAACAATTTAGTCTTATTTTTCACATTAACAAACCTGACCAACCCAAATTCCTGACCTCGAGCGTTCCTATGTCGCGCCACGTATAAATCAGATAAAATCCCACAGACTTCAAAGGCTTGACGTAAACGAAAGAGAGGCATATTCTCCAGGAAATTAGTGACATAAAAGGAAGCTTTATACCCGTGTTTAATGTCAGACAAAGCCACCTCTGTTGAGTGCCATTCTGCTGAAGCCACTCGACCTCCCACAAAGTTGGAGTTGCTGCCTTCAATCCTAACCCTAACCTCCTTCTGTTGCCTATCGAAGAAACCTTCCTTGAAACCTCTATCTGAACCCTGAAACCGATGCTGACTATTGCCTGTCATCGCTCCTCTTTGGCCGTCTGAACCTCTTGACCAGTCCCGTCCTCGTTAATCTGGTTCCGTCGCTTTTCGCTTCCAAGACCGCACCACAGCCCAATCCTCCCCCCC
>Ga0228711_1000402_pt1 | contig 51206 bp, 32 predicted proteins | sample MedpolnodulmetaG_2_FD_177996 | JGI IMG/M metagenome (GOLD analysis project Ga0228711, IMG submission 177996) | Root nodule microbial communities from Medicago polymorpha collected in Santa Monica, California, United States - brown nodules | ecosystem: Host-associated > Plants > Roots > Nodule... | reverse complement strand
TTTTTGCAATTTCATTAACATATTTTTAACCCTATTGTAAATTATAAAACGACACGGAGTAAAATTAAAATGAATGAAAATTACTAAAATTGATAAAATATGGTTAATTGAAAGTGAATTTTATATTCGAAATTATAAAATTAATAACAAAATATTTAAATTTAATTTTTACTAACATTTAAATTATAAAGAAATGAATTTATTTTTCTTAAATGGTGGTTCAAAATTAATAGATATCATCAAAATATTTATTAATGTTAAAATTGATTAAAGTGTAGTGGATATTTAATTAGTAAATGATGAGATTGTAAATTTGTAATTCAAGTACCTCATAAAGAATGGGAGTATAAGTTTTACTTTTTAAAGAATGTGAGTGTATATTTTAACATTGGGTTTTTCTATCATGTGTAAGTTTGCACATGTTAAGAAGTTTAAAGTGGTAACTTTGACTTGGAACTTGTACATTTTATATTGAATATGTACCTTTTTAATAAGTAAGTGTTGTTTTTCAATGAAAAATTACTACTTTTAGATGTCTTAACATGTGCAATGTTGCACATGTTAGACAAACCCTTTAACATTAGATTGGAGAGAAATGTAATTCACATTTCTCTTAAACGAGACTGAGCGAAAAAATAATGTTGCTTGATTATAGGTAAGCATTCACATGTTGATGGACCTAAGTTGAACCGATCCAATAAGTGATATTTAAAACAAATTTAAATATATATGTAGTTTTTTTTTTTTTGCATGCGAGACCTTTTTTATTTAAAGAAGAAAAAAAACAATGACAAATAACTTTTTATGTAAACCTAAAATTAGGATTTTAGGAGTCTTACTTTATGTTTGGCCTGAGTTAAAGTCTCCAATGAGACAACTTGATCATTGAATGCTATTAATGGTGAGCAGCGAAATGCATATTGCCCTTGTTCAATTTGGCAAGTTTCTTAGTTAACAGGGGAGGGGTTAGTCTTGCAGTTTTTGCTCTTTTATATTTTGTAGGAATTGTCAAGTTAGATATTAGCAATTTCAAATATAGCATGATAATGACGTCGTTGTGACATAAAACTATGTAGACTTTATATATTATTTTGGTCCAAGGGGAAAGAAGTTTCTTTCCAGACTTGACCACGAGAGTCGGTCTTTTTTCTAAACATTTTTTTTATTCTAAGGATTTCTAAACATTTTTATAAACAAAGAAAATTAAGAGAAAATGACACGTTCAAATGTGCATATGGACTTTGTAGTAATTCCTCCGATTTTGGAGTTATTTAGCATATTCTCTTCACATTGTTGCTTTTTCCGCCATTTCACTGTCATAGCCAAGAATATGAACCAAAAACTTCACAAGATTCTCTCGTAGAGCCAAGTCAAGCTTCAAATCCCACTATCCACTAACATATAATAAAGATAACATTACTCTTTCTTTAAAAAAAATAATTAATTCATATGCAATCTGAGTGTAAAAAAATTTACATTGAACCGTTATATTATGATGATAATGTATAACTTTAATTTTAACTATTAATATTTTTTAACAAAGAAAAAAACCTATTAATATAAAATAAAAAAATCACACGTATGACAATTAAACTATTTGGTATTTACCAAAAGTTTAATTAAGAGTAAGACCCAACCCTAATCTCATTTTTGTTAGGTATAGTATCCAACATTCAATCATTTCATATTATATCTTTTTTATATTGAATTATTCTTTAAGTGAATTTAAATTTTAGATTAATTTTTCTTTATGGTATCAATACCAAAAAAATATCCTTTTTTCAAAACACAAATGTCCATATATCTCTATCGGTATTGATTATTTAACATGAAACAGAATTGGTATGCATGAGGTTTGTTGATAAGTCACAATTAACTCCAAAACTGAATTAATTGTATAGGACCATTTCAAACAAAAATCACAAGTTCTTGAAATTTCATTTTTCTTTTTTTTGTGGCTTTCTTTTGTAGAAAATAGTCGATCTCCATAATTTTTTGTAGTAGTATAGTGGCATAGACTTACATTTTAAATGTAGAGAAATAGAAAGTCTGAGTTCAAATCCTCGCCCAACATAATATTGTCCGTGGTTCCATCTCCATTTTTGTTTAAGCAACCGTAATTAAGATTACAAAATATTTTTGTTCTCTTTCATTTTTTATGATTAGAAAATTCATTCTTTTACTAAAATTAGTAAGGATCGGACTTTTTTTGGTCCATATAAGAAAACTTTTCTTGGTCTAGAATTTTTTTAATAAATAATTTTTTCGGTATTTATTGTTGATTGAATTTGATTATGGCCAAAACCAATTATGTATGACTGTTCTGTTCCATCCATATATGCATGGAATAGTCAAAGTCGTGCCCACTCTAGTAGACTTTTTCCATTGTTGTGTTTCTATAAAGCAAATTAACATGAATTCAAAAATTATTGTCATTGCCATTTCACCTTCCATGATTAATAATATTCAACTTTTGTCCTTTGGTGGCCTTGTGGGGGCCCCTAAAAAAGTCTATATGTATATATTTCATTAGGTCAGAAACTTGTAAGCTTTTGAACTCTTTTTTCTAAGATGCATACATCTCATAATGGACATATTTGACTTAATTCCAACGGCCAATTTTCAACTTAATTGATCAGAAAATTATATATTGTGACTCATACAATATTTTTTTATATAAAGGCATATATATTGAAAAGAGGAAAGTTATTTGCATGCTATAAGAAGCTTTCAAGAGTTTGTGGTACTCTAGGATTGACAAATATGGATGTGGGAAAGCTAGATAACTTTGATGACAAGAAAGAAGATGAAGTTGTGCTTCCTGGGTTTAGATTCCACCCAACAGATGAAGAGCTTGTCGGTTTTTATCTATGGCGAAAAGTGGAGAAGAAGCCTCTTCGAATTGAACTCATCAAAGAGATTGACATATACAAATATGATCCATGGGATCTACCAAGTAAGATTTTATTTTCCTCTCATAATATATGTTATTGAAACTTGTAGATACACTATATCAGCTGCTGTAGAGAAATTTGTATACAATTTTTCATAAAATGAGCCCGGTCTCTACGACTGCTTTATGGTGCATCAGTTGTAGTAATTGTTAGATTAACTTTATCTCTCTTAATCTAATAGATCTTACAACTGTTGCGCTATAAAGCAGTTTTAGATGATCTAATCACTGCGTAAGACTCATCATAATCGTACCCGGTTCCTCTCCCATGGTGCAGCAAAAAAAAATGTGTAAAAAGGTGTTATCGCATGCAGTGGTATGTTATCTTAGTTCAAATAAAATTGATGTGCTGCTACACTCTGAGAGATGAGATTAATAATTTGACAAGTTAAGTAGATTAGCTTAATTACCATATATATTAATGATTAAATCAATAACAAAAAATATGAATTTAATTGATATTTTTAGCTTTTGAACATTTCATGTGAAAATCTAAATTTTGCTGTTAAAAAAAAAGTGAAAAACTAAATTATTATATATCAAATTGTTGTTCAGTAATAGGTAAATTATCTAAATTTTTCTGTTAAAAAAATGTGAAAATCTTGTTTATTATATCAATTAAATTGTTCACAAAAATATTAATTAAAACATATATATGCATGTTTACACTATAGGCTATGGATCCATAGCTAGGTGCAACTATCCCCATTTTGATTATAATATATGGTTTCTGATCTCAATTACCTTTTTTGTTCTTCAATTTACATATATGCTTGTGACATTAAATATGAAGAAGCTAGTACTGTGGGGGAGAAGGAATGCTATTTCTTTTGTTTAAGAGGAAGAAAATACAGGAACAGCATAAGGCCTAATAGAGTGACAGGATCTGGATTTTGGAAAGCTACAGGGATTGATAAACCTATATATTGTGTTAAAGAATCACATGAATGCATTGGACTCAAGAAATCATTGGTTTACTACCGTGGAAGTGCAGGGAAAGGTACCAAAACTGATTGGATGATGCATGAATTTCGTCTCCCACCTAAAGGAAAAACTAGCAATAATCCACTTCATAATCATACCAATGATGTTCAAGAAGCTGTAAGTGATTTATTGTGTTTGCATTTTTATCAAAACTTTCATTGTTTTTGCATTTATAATTAGGGTCATGCCTAAGTGGTGCCCCAGGCAATTATAGTAATATTTGTATTAAATATTTAAGTAATGATCTAAAAAGGATATTATTTGCATTAAAGTTATGCAATCAATACATTTAATGCTTTTTCTTTTGGCTTAAAATTTCCTCTTTTGACTTCCTTAACTAATTAGCATTAATGTGATTTATCATATAAGAGTTTATTAGACAGCAATGTGACTCAACAACAAGTCTCTTAAGCATGTGTTCATTGGTTTGATCCTTGACCGATGTATTTAGACGAGTATTTATTGGAAGAGAACAAAATCTTATTCTCTTAAATGGGTCTATATATTTCGAATGATTAGGGCTTCTAGATATGGATACCTTGGACAACAAAAAATATGTATGAGAATAAATTATTCAAAACAAACTTATGAAAATATCTGGCGGAGCTTATAATAATCAATTCAAAACATTGCTTAGAAAAAACAATTCAAAACAATTAATTGACTAAGAATATATTTTGTTTATGTCATAAGATAAGTCCAAATGACTTTTAATTAACTTGCAAAACACATATTGGCTTAAACTTTTTATTATGTTGTCTGAAAATAGATGAGATTTATAAAACGTGAAAGCAAAAGCAATTTTTTTGTGAAAAATAAAAAGCAAACCCATCTAGAATCGTATGTAAAGACACATCTAGAGACAACATATTCAAAGGAATGACGACGACGACATTAATGCTGAGATTTGGGGTTAGAAACTCATTCATATTCAAGATAAACCTGAGCATACTAAACTATTTTTTTTTTTAGAGGACTATTATACTATGTATTATTCTACAGTCAGAAGCACGTTTAATAGACCTCATAAAATATATAAAAAATAAATAAATTGATTTTTTTAAAGCGTTAAATATATAATTTATAAATATTAAGACATACAAAACCAATTTTTACTTATTCACATTGGCTCTCTAACATGAATTGATTTACATCACGTTACTAAAAAATTACTAGTTTTATAATTAAGATAATGACTTGGACGTATCAAAATCTTTTAGGATACATCATATATACATGACATGTACGTAGACAAAATTAAGGATCTAGAAACTTTGATAAATTTTAATGTTACTTTTAACAAAGAAATTTTCAAGGAAAGTTTCAAATGAAAAATCTGTTTGAATAGCTTATTTTAAAATGTCATTCTAAGTATTTTATCATTTTGTTATAATTTTTTTTGGATACTAAATTTTGAAAAAATCTCCAAAAAAAATAGTTATTTCAAATAGCTTTTCATAAAAATCATTTTTGAAAAAATATGTGATTTTTACTATGTAAAATCTCGAACAATGAATATTTAAGTTAGTGAATGTCAAAATCTCTTTTTCAACTTATACCAAATGAGTTTAAAATAACTTCTACTATTTTTTACTAAATTTTCAAAAAATCTATTTTTAGAAATACAAAGAAAAATCTATTTTTTTAGAATCTAAAACAAACGGGCCCATAATTTTACATAAAAATTTCTAGAAATTATTTTATTATGGCAAATGTTAACTTGTGCCCTCAAAGGCACATGTTAAGAAACTTACTATAGAAATGTATGCATCAAAAGTCGTGTATTTGACTTCTTATAAGTTAAAATGTTATGCTTTAATCCCTCCGTCCTAAATTGTATGTCATTTTAGAAAAAACATTTGTCCCAAATTATATGTCGCTTTACAATACCAATAAAATATTAATGTTACTTTTCATATTATATCTTTAACTATTTATTACTCTCTCTTCCTTCAATTTCTTCATTTATCTTCCTCATATCATTTATTAAGGATAATTTTGTAAAACAACTCATAGTATCTCTTTCCCACACAATATTAATTACATTTCTTAATATGTGTGAAATGTTCAAAACGTCGTACAATTTAAAACGGAAAGAGTATTTGTTAAGTTATGCCCTTATGGCACAAGTTAACATGACCCTTTATTTATTAATCACTTTCATTGAGCCTTTAATCTTCCCTTTGGCATATTCACTTTGAGCAACCAAGTCAACTCAGTTTGACCAAGCTGGTACTTTACTTTATTAGCAAGCAACCTTTGAAAAGTGTGTTTTTGTTTTTAACATACTGTATGGAATTTGCATTGCAGGAAGTGTGGACACTATGCAGAATATTCAAACGAATCCCATCATACAAAAAATACACACCAAATTTGAAAAAAGACTCAGAAGCAGCATTCACTATTAACTCTTCAAGTTCCAAAACATGCAGCTTAGAATCTGACAACACCAAACCACAATACTTGACTTTCACAAACTCACAACATGTTGTTCAACAGAATCATGAAACCAAACCATTCATTAATGGACATGTTGACCAAAGATTTAACCACTCATTTCTAAATCAATTAGGCAACGTAGCACAAGTTCCAACTACCACCTTGTCTCACTCAAGTTTTTGGAATGATCAAAATGTTGTGGATGATGCATTTGCAAATGAGAACTGGGATGATCTTACATCTGTTGTTCAGTTTACCTTTGATCCATCAAAGGTTTATGATTGTAAAGATTTTAATTAGATTTAATTTAAGAGCATCATATACTAGCTACTTTAAACTACTACTATTACTACTGGTCTACTAGTACATATAACAATTTTCCGGTCCCACCTACTCCTTTATTGGGTACCAGTGAAAAAGTTTAATCCACCGACTAGAGTTTAATTAATATGCATCTTTAATGTAAATAAATTTTACACGTGTATCCAATCACATTTTACTATGTAGATATAAGTAATATTGAAACAGTTCATAGAAATACTAGTATTATGTGTCAAACTACAAAAAAAGATCGAAAAATGTTATTTGACGGCTTGTGGGATTCGCAATGGCGTTAGCAAAATTAAATATTCAAATTGAGGGCATACTATTTCTTCATAGAGATAATGAGAACACTATGCTTCACTTTCAAAAATTTAAAATAAATTTTACACGTGTATCCAATCACATTTCACTATGTACATTCCAAGTAATATCTACACAGTTCATAGAAATGGTATTATGTGTCACACAACAAAAAAAGATCCAAGGAGGTATTTAACAGCTTGTGGGATTCGAAATGGGCTAAGCAAAATTTAATATTCAAACTGAGTTGATATTATTTCTTCATAGAGATAATGAGAACACTATACTTCACTTTCAAAAATTTAACAAAATCATTCAGCTATTAACCTAACCATGCGAAAATATTTGCTGATTTGCCTTTCCTCATTTCTTGATCAAGTGTCAATTGTTTGAACTCCAATCAAACTCCACCCAGAATTTTGTCCCAAAAGTGAGAAACGATGATTTGGTGGACCACACTCAAAAATGATAGTTTTCCTCCCTAATTAATCAATTACAATTATATATCTTTTGAAATGTAATGTAAGTTTTTACAGCAAAATGGCTAACTTTATAATCCACCTCAAAAAAAACCAAATGGCTAATGCTATAGACAACTATTGATAATTACATAACATAGTGTACCAAGAGCAGTATCATATGTAATCTGGTAAGCTATCATAAAATGAAATTCGGTAAACAGAACATTCAAGAATCAAGATATACTAACAAGAGGATTGTTAAGAGCCAATATATGTTTCAGAAATGAAGTCGCAGCTTCTTCTGTTTCCTCTAATTGCCCAAGTTTGTCAAAAACCATGGCCATCAGGTAGAAGGTTTCAGCCGCCAATTCATGAAACTGCAGAGCACTCAAGATGTAACTTTATAATGAAGTCAAGTAGCACATAGTATTTTCAGAGCAAGAACAATAGCACCATTCATTTAATTTTTATTTACAAGTGAAGGAGCAATAACCAATTAGTGCTAAAGACTTCAAAATTATGGAGATTTGACTAGGAATATGAAATATCTTTCTATTTCAGTTTTTCTGTCTACTTGGTAAAAGAAAACCAAATCATGAAGAAAATATAATCAATAGAGATTAGGAAGAAAGAGTTGCTAAGATTAGATGCGAAACAAGATAAAAATCCGCCCAGCATGCGCCAATAGATAATGCATTAAAACATTGCACAGTCATGACTCGTGACAAATATTTTCTCTTGAATAAAGGACTGATGCCAATGAGTGATTATTACAAGCATAAACACATTACCAACATTTGTCTTTGTTTACTAAATACTCATGTAATCTTTTTTCTGTTTTTTTCAAATATTCCTACTTCATTTCATTCTCATCTTGTGAAGGCTTGCTTAATATGTAATCTTAATTGTTTGATACACAATCGTCATGCAGTTCTTCTAGTTTCCAAAGTCTTCTCATATTCTAAAATGGATTTGAAAAGTTCTGAGATGTTGCCTTTCCCAAATCCCCCGCATCCTCCCTTTTGGTACTCCTTCCCTTCCTCGTCCTTGAGCATGCATCCAACTCTCTGAATTATCTCTAGAAATATGGTTGGCCTGCACAGTTTACACAAGAGAAGCCAATCAACACCAACAATATTAAACAAAAGTACTAAACACACAACACGCTATCAATTTGATAATTTAGGCTCCGTTTGGAAGCGTAGGAGGGGAGAGGAGGGATTTTGGAAAGGAAAAAAAAAGGACAAAAACAAAATACGCATTTTAACTACTATTTCAATCCTTTCAAAAACAAAAAAAAACTACTATTTCAAACTTATTAGCCACTTGAGTCAAACCACTTGAATATAGTCTAAGTGCGTATGTTAATAATGAAATCAAGACAATAATAAATAAAAGAACAATAAAATGGCATGTATGTGATATGATATGAATATGATTCGAAAAGAGCATATACCTATCACCAATAGGCTTAGTAAAAATCTGAAGCACAGTACCCTGATCATCTCTATCAACTAGAATCCCAAGCTCTTCGCATTCCTTAATCAGTTCATCACTCAAAACATCCCCAACGCGATTCTTCAAATTGCGATAATAAGTCACCGGAGGAGAAGGCATAAACTCAAACCCACCAACAACACTTCTCTTCCTCATTTCTCTCAGTGTCTTGAATATATCCTCCGACATCAACGCCACATGATGCATCCCAGCACCTTCGTTGTGTTCCAAATAAGTTTCTAATGGACTCATCCTTTTCGTACCATAAACTGGTTCGCTCATCGTAAGCAACACCGTTTCCTCGTTGTTTGCGAGAACTACTGAGTTAAACCCGCTCTCACTCGTTCCAACATCTTCTGCTGTAAACTCAGCAAATTCATGAAAACCGGTGAATTGTTTTATGTATATCACCGCGGGTGAAAGCTCAGGTACGTTTCCGACGGCATGATCTAGTCGCCGGATTCCGAAGTCGAGTGATGAGTCAGATGATTTATCTGATACATGTTCGAAACCAGGGAGGAACAACATGTTTTGGTTCTGGTTTGGGTTGTTGTAGCTGACGTAGCGTAAAACAACGTCACCAAAGAGGCGCACTTCAGAGAGTTTGACGCAGTTGTTAAGGAGGATGGGAGGATACGACGGAACAGCGCCATGGTTTACGCTTGTGGTGAAGGCGAGTTCTGCATCATCAACTTCAACAGCGAGGGCGCGGGCGGAGAGGCCATGGGAGGCGGAGAAGGCGAAGCAGGCAGAGGCGGAGAAGGAGGGGATGGAGGCGGTTGGTGAAGGTGAGGAGAGTGAAATGGAAGGGGAGTAAGCAGCGGAGAAGAGGAGATTGAGTTCGCCAGAGCGGAGGAGGTAGGAAGCGTGAGTTAGGTTTCCGGTTGAGAGGTCAGATTTAGCAACCATTGGCATTCCGAGTCCGTGAGAGAAACGGTGTGCAGTGTTTGTTGCGTCAGTGCACCAGAACTCGACGTGGTGAAAGCGTTTGAATTTGAATCGGTCTGATTTTGGGTTGGCTCGGACGAAGTTTTTGAAGCCAACTAACTTGAACCCAGTTTGGTTTTGGGTTTCTGTTTGATTGCCCATGGGATAAACGTTAGCAGGTTTTTGTGACTGCAGTTAGCTTGGTGTGTGTTTTTTGTAGTATTGTTACTATTGAAGTTGTGGTTGCTGCGGTGGCTTTAAATAAGTGATGATCCGATCTATGACTCTGTTTGAGAGGGAAATTCTCTAACAGAGATGTTTTTAAATAGATCTAACAGCAACAACGATTGATGTTGTTTAACGGTCATCTCTTGTTTTTTATATACTGTTTAACGATCATGTCTATAACATAGTGGATATCATTAGTTTACTTGCTATAGTTTTTTTTATATAGTTTACTTGCTGTAGTTGGTCACAATTATTAGTGATACAAACTTGTGGGACCAATTGAATTATTATGTTGAGAATAATTGCCTTAGGAAATGCACAACACATGACTGAAAAAAACATCATGTTTCACGTGTTTACAGGTTCGAGCAAGAGGAGAGATCCAAAAGAATGGGTGCTTATTACAAGCATAAAGACATTACCAATATTTGTCTTTGTTCACTAAATATTCATATAATCTTTCTGTTTTTTTTTTCTTCTTTTCAATTCTTCCTGCTTGATTTCCTTCTCATCTTGTGGAGTCTTGCTAAATACGTAATCTTAACTGTTTGATACACAATCGTCATTCTATGTGATATGTGATGAACTGGAGGTGAGATATCACCCAACAGTAAATTGTAAGCCATCACCAAATTTTGATTAAATAGCAAGTTACCCATAAAAGGAGCAAATATGATAAAATAGCTTCATCTCTGGACTACATGAATGAACTGCATAGTGTGTCAGACCGATGTGATCACATACCTTGTAAATCTTAGCAAGCAAAAGAAGAACTGAGACATTCTCAACTTGCAGATTTATTTGTAACACATGCAAAAGAGGGAATGTGCCACAGAAGCTGCCTGAAAAAGAAAACTATTAACAAAAACTAAATAAAACAACAATTTTTTTTGTTCTCTGTTTAGTCTAGTTAAAAATGACTGATTTCGCTCCCCTTTTTTCCTTACAAGGCTAAGAAGCTACGATCTCATCCAAATACTCTAATTCATAAAGGTCAAGCAATCTGGGCATTTACAATACACAAATGACACATGTATTTAAAGGGGGTGGTGTTAATTCAGCAATCAGAAGCAATAGTCATTCATGAGTATAAAATATCTCATCAGGGTAGAATCCAATCAATTGACAACAACACTAATATCTTACACCACTTACCATCAATGACAATACTGCAAGGATTTCTATAAAGTATATTTCAAGCTTATGACCCCTAGTTACCTATGAAAGAAATAATAACATATGCACTATACTTTCAAGAATATCATGATTTTCTATACAGTACTAATCTTTAGTGCATAGATGGGGGGTAACCCACCAGAATTGCTTTGCTGCAAGTAATGTACGGGCATGGCGATCCCAAAATGTACGAATGTCACCTGAAATTGTATGGACACCAACCGGAGAGCATACGGACAGTGGCCGGAAGGTGGTGGGAAACTGTACGAACGGTAGTCAACGGAATAACTTGACAGCACACTGTGCCCAGTCAAGAAGGTTTGAAAATTCTGACAGCAAAAGTACCCAGTCAGATTCGCTCAAGAGTTATTTGCGGAAGTAGAGTACCCTATATCAGGAGCTCTAATGCCATGTGAAAAATAGGGAGAAGAAGTTTTCTAAATGTGCTCAAGTGAGTAAAATACTCAGGAACCATGATACTTGTATACACTCCGTAACTAATTACATGTTATGTTCACAAGAAGAAATAAATACATGAATATAAACATACATGAACCTAAGACTAAAATGCTCCTATTCTCAATGGGAAACATACATGAACTAAATATTTCAAACATGTTTATTGTGTTTAAAGTACTATGTTTTCTAACTAAATGGTAAAATTTAAAACATTTATTTATTATTTGTCTGTTCACATGTGTTAATTACGTCCAGTTGGCTACGTGTTCCAACGACTCCAACCTCCCACACACCACTTTCAAAGACAGGATCAAAAGACCAATGGAGATTAGCACTGCAGACAATTGTCATGCAGTTCTTCTAGTTTCCAAAGTCTTCTCATATTCTAAAATGGATTTGAAAAGTTCTGAGACGTTGCCTTTCCCAAATCCCCCACATCCTCCCGTTTGGTACTCCTTCCCTTCCTTGTCCTTGAGCATGCATCCAACTCTCTGAATTATCTCTAGAAATATGGTTGGCCTGCACATTTTACACAAGAGAACCCAATAAACAACACCGACAATATTTTTCTAATCATCATAACCCATTTTACAAGTCAAGACTCACAGCACACTATCAAATTGATAACTTAGGATTAGTTAAGAAACCAACAGGGTGAGAAGACAAAAACACAGTTATATAAAATAAGGATTTGGATTGCTTGCAGCAAAAATATCATGTAGTAGTTTCACACAGTAAACAATCTTGATTTGAGATTGAACGGCTAAGATTACACATTTACTAAATCAATTTTAACAATCTCAATCATTAATTTAGATTGAATCGTGATCAGTAACTGCTTCAAAACAGATTTGTTTCCATAAAAATCATAAGGCCTTACTGCTAAGCCAATGAGCATTTTTACTACTCATACACGAAAACATTGGATCAAAGTAAATGATAAATCAATCAATTCAATCCCTACATGCTGAGTTGATTACTAAACAACTCCTACCTATTCTGACATTCTTCTAATATTATGTAGGGAACGGTTGGGTTCCTCTCATGAAAAGATCTAAATCCGCACATTACTTTTTGTAAGGGAACAAAATGTAAATAAGTTGTAAACAATATGAACTTATATTCCCTTTTATTCCTTGAATATTACTCATCATTACTCTATTATGAACCAGTTTTGGGCTGACCAAAGCCACGCATCCAACAGGTTTAGACCGACTCCATTGAGGTCTAATTATCGCTAGGTAGGGTAGGGATCAGTTGCTAAGGTTATAGTTAGTTTCATTTTATTATTGGAGGAGAAATTGAGGAGTTTGATTGTGCCCAAGATTCGTTCAGATAGTCTCTAAATGGGATCCGTAGCTGAAATAATCTTTTGGCCACACTTTATTTATCCCTAGCTGCACAAGAGTCGGAAGGTTAACACCAAAATAAGAATTTGAACATGATAAACCATAAATGTGGACACATAGTTAACACAAATCACATGTAATATTTTCTTTGGTCCATGATTTGCATGAGTACAATAAATCCCATCATCAATAGAGACTAATATCTTCAAAGAATCTGAAGATACTTAATTGATTTCCTCCTCTTAAATAGACATTTTACATGCACAAGAATCAGAAATCAAACTCCTAGTCCTAACTAGTAAGTGAAGAGAGTCGTCATAACTCAAGTCATCCTATGTTTGGTAAATCAGATGTAATATAAGAGAAAAGATGAGGGTTTGTAGACACGTTAAATCAACTACAGGGAAATGCATGCTGCCGCGACTTTGTGATTCAGCAACTGCAAAGCCACTGGATTCAGGTGCAGTATCAAATCCAACAGCTCAGCTGCAGCACTGCAGAGGGTCCAGACCCGAAAACAAACCAAAATAAATTGCTATATTAGTCTATCTTGCTGTAATAGTGATTCAGAGTTCGGGTGGAGGCAAGTAAAACCTAGTCAACTATTGTTCTTCTAGGTAGAAATCAAACCCAGGTGCTGGTATCGATTCAGCTAATTCTTTAACCGAAACTTATTAACCATTTGAGTCAAAATAGTCTAAGTTGCTATGCTAATAATGAAATCAAGGCAATAATAAATAAAACTAACAAAATGACATAGAATTACATAATATGATTCAAAAAGAGCATTACATACCTATCACCAATAGGCTTAGTAAAAATCTGAAGAAGGGTACCCTGATCATCTCTATCAACCAAAATCCCAAGCTCTTCACACTCCTTAATCTGTTCATCACTCAAAACATCACCAACACTATTCTTCAAATTACGATAATAAGTCACCGGAGGAGAAGGCATAAACTCAAAACCACCAACACCACTTCTCTTCCTCATTTCTCTCAATGTTTTGAATATATCTTCCGACGCCAAAGCCAAATGCTGAACCCCGGCACCTTCATTGTGTTCTAAATACGTTTCTATTGGACTCTTGCCCTTTGTTACGTAAACAGGTTCGCACAACGGAAGCAACACCGTTTCATCATTGTTCGCCAGTGCTACTGCGTTCAATCCACTCTCAACGTCTTCCGCTGTGAACTCCGCAAAGTCGTGAAAACCGATGAATTGTTTGATGTATTTCAACGCCGATGAAAGCTTTGGTACGTTTCCGTTGGCGTGGTCTAGTCGCCGGATTCCGAAATCTAGTGATGAATTAGATGATTCATCTGAAAGAGTTTCGAAACCAGGGAGGAATAACAGGTTCTGGTTCTGATTCTGATTATGGTTCGGGTTGTTGTAACTGATGTAACGTAGAACGACGTCGCCGAAGAGACGAACTTCAGCGAGTTTGACGCCATTTTCAAGAACGACGGGAGGAGATGATGGAAGTGCGCCGTAGCTTACGCTGACGGTGTAAGCGAGTTCGGCGTCTTCAACTTCTATAGCGAGGGCGCGGACGTTGAGGCCGTGGGAGTTGGAGAAGGAGAAGCAAGTTGAGGCGGAGAAAGTTGGAATGGAGGCGGTTGAGGAAGGTGAGGAGAGAGAAATGGAAGGGGAATATGCGGCGGTGAAGAGGAAATTGAGGTCACCGGAGCGGAGGAGATAGGAAGCGTGAATAAGGTTTCCGGTGGAGAGGTCGGATTTGGCGACGATTGGCATACCGAGTCCATGAGAGAAACGGCGTGCGGTGTTTGTTGCGTCGGTGCACCAGAACTCAACGTGATGGAAGCGTTTTACTTTGAACCGGTCTGTTTTTGGGTTGGTTCGGATGAAATGTTTAAACCCAACTAATTTGAACCCGGTTTGGTTTTGTTTTTCGTTGGCCATGTGATATAAGAAGGTTTTCTTTTGTCTTTTTTTAAGGAAAATGGTAAGAAAGTTGTTCTTAAAGTGGTGAGTTTGGTGTGTCTTCATAAAAACATTGTTGCCTATTTATACGGGGTAGAAGGTGATTGGGGGAATTAGTCACTTTAGTCCTTGAATGGAAAAGGAGTAGTTTAGTCCCTGAATGCAAAGGAATTGCAAGATAGTCCTTGAATGTAGACTTTGTTGGTCAATTTCAGGGAGTAAAGTGACTAACAGAGTCTACATCTAAGGACTAAATTGACTAACGGAGTCTGCATTTAAGGACTAAATTGACTAACATAGTCTATATTCAAGGACCATTTTGCAATTTATCTGCATTCAGGGACTAAAGTGACGACTCATTTCCTATTCAAGGACTAAAGTGACTAATCTCTCAATGTGATTGTTGCTTCAATTTTGTCCTTTTTGAACAATAGTAATTAGACGAGTAAATCGTTAAATTGGTCTTTGTTTTTATAAGCCACTTTTAAATTAGTCCCTGAATGAGAGACATTTAATTTGAAATATTAACAGAGAGTCATGGATTAATTTGAGAGTGACTTATAAAGACAAAGACTAATTGATAGTTTACTTTGTTTAGTCAATCCCAATCTTATCTCTTGTTTAATATATCAGAAATATATCCCTATATATCTTATTATTATTTCTTACTCTCTTGAGGATTTGATGCATTTAACGTTGTAACATATTTTGGTTGTCTGATCTAAAATCGATAGTTGAGACCATTTTACTATATAAAATAGATTTTAAAGTATGAAACGTCTATTCTTAAATTAATGATTAAAATTGGCTACAGCGCAAAACTACGTGTTTTTTTTAGAATAGGGAATCATGATCCATATACACACATTAGATTGCATCAGAGATAATGTTAGTATTGTATCAAGGGAAAAATCACACACACATTAGAATGTTCACTTAACATTTTTCTTTTGTGACAACCTTATTTTTCTTTCTTCTTATTGGTTAAAAACAATAGAGGAAAAATAGAATAAAAACATAAGAGTATGAGTAAGAGAGATGTCTAAAAATTGCCACAAAATGGATATACAAATATCATTTCTCTTTTCTTTCATCGGCTATTGATGGTACTAACATGTGTTTGGTCCAAGTTGTAGAGTTGTAAGACACAAATTGGTCAAAGTTGTAGAGTCGTAACACACAAGTAAGTCAAAGTTCAATCTCTAACTCTTGTTTGGGAGGAAATGATCACATTTGTATGTTTGACAAAGTTAACTATTCTTTACGGGTGATAGATATTTTGTATCTATAACATGATTATAAAATAATAATTTATCACTTTTTTACCAATTTAGTCTTTAAACTATTAAAATCAACTAAAAGATCTTTAAACTATACTTCCACGCATTAATTTAGTCACTCGGTAAGGACCAAATTGATGGATAAAGTATAATTTTTGAACATTTTAGCTAACTTTAATGGATCAAATTGATGATAAAGTGATAGTGTAGGAATTAATTTGACCATTTATTCAATTAAAATTGTGAGTTTATAATTCGACGAATCAAAAATTAGATTTTCATCTCCAAAATCTTTTGCTGAAATTGAAAAAAATACAATATTAAAAGAGTAGTGTGATTTGAACATTTTAAATTTGACGATGTATTTTGATGCCATATAAAAATGCATTATTTATAATTATTTTTTTACTTAACAAAAGAGCAAAAAAGTATTAAAAAAGAAAAATCATATCTATATTGTGTTTACACAGACATACAGTTTCGGACACCAAAAAGTTTTCAACATAACATTTTTTTTATTAAAACACATTAGAGATCTATAAATGAAGATATTATTGTAATATCACACCATATGAGTTGTTGAAAACTAGTGGGTTGATTATATATTAAATGTTACAACCATGACTTTATATGTACATGATTAAAAAAAAACACTGTCAAGATAAAATTGTTTTTTAATAAAAGAAAATTTGTGGGTTTATTATAATAAAATTCAACCATGACCTTTGTGTGTGTATACAAACATACAGTTTCGGACACCAAAAAGTTTTCCACATAACATTTTTTTATTAAAACACATTAAACATCTATAAATGAAGATATTATTGTAATATCACACGTATGAGTTGTTGAAAATTAGAGGGTTGATTATATATTAAATGTTACAACCATGACTTTATGCGTGCATGATTAAAAAACACCGTCATGATAAAAAAAAAATTGACAAAACCGTCATGATAAAATTGTTTTTAATAAAAGAAAATTTGTGGGTTCATTATAATAATATTCAACCATGACCTTCAATGATCAAGATTAAAAAATGACCATCAAGATAATTTATTTATTTTTCAATAAGAGTCAAGATAAAATTGTTTTATTTTTGAACAAGGTCAAGACAAGATTTTTTTTTTTTTTACAGAAATGTCAAGACAAGATTGTTGAAATCAATACAAGAAAATATGTGATTTGCTACGCCCATTTTGGAGCTAATTCCCAGTTAATGCCTAGCAAACAAGTTTAGCTAGAGATATGCTAGGGAAGACCCATTGATTCGGCCGTAGCATGGATTGAGAGACAAATTTGCTAGGGAATTATTTCTCAGTAAATCTGTAGCTAGTAAAACATAAATCCTAGCAAATATTTAGTTAATCCGCAGCAGAAAAGCATTCAAAATTAATTTTCCGCAGCAAAATAACCATGCTTATCATAGCAATTTCTCAATAAATCTACAGTAACATAACTAAGACTTTCCATAGCAAATCTACAGCAGAAATTTTACAAAATTTTCTTTTAAGGAACCTAGCAATTAGGACCTTTTTAACCTTTTAAAAAAAACATTTAAATCACTACCAATCATTTAATGGATTGAGCTTATACATGAGAGTTGAGCACATAGTATTATTTAATGAATTGGCTCATTCAAGAGTGGAGCTTATACATGAGATTCTACCTATTATAACAAAAATTAAGCTTATACATGAAAAAAGTATTGTTTATCAAAGCTTCTTGGCATGCTTTAGATGAATTTAGCTCATTCAAACTACTATCCTTGGTACCATCTGAAGATATACACTCAGCAAGAAGCTAAAGAAAGAAGAGATCAACATTCTGTTACCACCCAATGATGATAAGTACAAGAAATTAAAAGCATAAGATATCTAAACTGAAAGAAAGAAAAATCTTCTCAACCACTTTTAACGAAGCTTCTTATTTGTTAGCTTATTATATATCAGAGGAGGGCTTATATGAAACTGAAACAAGATAAAGGATTCAATTATATGTGTACCTTGGAGGTAAGTTCATCTAATGCAGGATAAGCAACCATCTACAACTCAATTGTACATGCAGCTAGAAATCTACAAATGGCTTCTAAAGCCACACCTGCAGCGCACGGAACTCAAATGGTGACTCTACAATGCATTATTTAGAAAATTCAGATACGGGAACAAAAACAATGTTTGAGAAGAATCAATTCTAACAAGTTCTTTAGAAAGGACATTATATGGTGCAAATGGAAAACAAATGTCGAGAAGTAATCAAACAAATCAAATGGTTAAACAAAAATAAATGTCACCAAATGACAAATGGTTTGGGGCTGGTGTGACCTTGAGGTTATCAGAGGAAGTACTTGCTTACAGAAATTTGCATTACTATATCATGATAAGCACTTATTTTATAAGCTGCAGATTAAGTTAACTATTCAAATAAAGGCCAATTCAATGATTCTAAATTTGAACTTAATTTCAGTTCAAGATCAAAGCTTTTACTTGAGCCTTAAATGCCAACGAACATGTTATCAAAGCTTCTACTTGAGCCTTAAATGTCAATTAACATGTTATCAAAGCGTTTGGAAAACAGAAAAATGAAACAAGAAATTAATATGCAGAGTTTCAATCAAGTCCAAACTATTATTTTTTCTTGTATGATTAAACTCATTAATTGGCTTATGAGCACCAATCAACCATATCAGAATTCAGATATATAGATGTGATGCAACAAATTCAACTGTACATACATGAAAGAAATGTAATTCATGTGTCATTAATTGAACAATTCACCCACAGAAAAAGAAAATAAGAGTTCACTTATTGCTGCATGATAAAAGAACCGAACTGCTATCTCATAACAACCAAAATGTCATATAAATACCCACCAAAGACATTTAAATTGTACCTTCAGTGAGTTAGGTATTGCAGCGAGAACACTCTGAAATCCAGCCACAAAACTCTTATACTAAAGACGAGCATCTTAACAAGTTGTCTTTTCACACCCCTCTTTCAATTTTTCCTCGCCAATACAGTCATCATCAATCTTAAGCTATAATCAAGAGAAATCAACATGATTAATATACAAAGTAAACAGGCAAATGAGAATGATTGAATGTAATGCCAAACTAGAATAGAAAAGTTTAGTAGACACACCTGAGTTCCAAGAAGTTCTGACAACCTTGGCACAAGTGCCCTCAAGTTTACTACCTTGGCAACAAGTGCCTTGAAAACAAGTGCCCTGAAAACATCAGTTTCATGAAAAAACTTCAGTTACTACCATCACACTTCTCTAACACTTATAGTTTCTCAATCTCTTCATCAAGAAATCAAAACATTCAAACATCAAATATGTAAAAAACAACTAAAATGAAAACCCCATAACGATATAATATACCTTCAGATTGATATGTTTTACGAATCTCATTCAAATACTAGATTAATAAATCACAGCAAAGTAAAACAAACAAACAAAACATTTCACCACAACCAGAAACAGAGAGAAATCAGTCAAGCTTTCCAAATGGTAGAATGAGAGTTGGAGAATTCAAAATCTCTTCAATCTCACTCATTTCCTGCCATAATGATTAGCATCAAATTGTGACCCGCCTTTTGGAACCAAACCTGCCATCACTACATAAAGCAAAACTTATGTTAAGAAATATAAGAAGCAAACATACATTTGGATACTCCAGCAAAACTAAAACAGATAATGACTGAAAGTCCCAAAAACCGTTCAAGGACAACATTAGAAGCAAAATAATAACACAGACATGAGTAGCTTGAAGAGTTTTTATTGTGGACAAAACATAGATGCATATCTTACAAGCTTTTGATGCATATTTTAAGTGAAGAACACAAAAAAAACACCTAATGTGATGCGACTAAATTTTGTTCTTTTATTGTTACTCTCAGACATGTATACTAAAACCACTTCCTTTCCTCAACAATAAGACATGTAACAGAAGTGACAAGCATGCAATCCACACAAGAAGAAATGCAAACACTAAACGTGTGTTTCACTTAAACACCAACAGAAGACATACAAAAGGACAAAAAAGGATACATACATTACACTACAAAAACGAAAACAAATCATTATGTAGCACATATCCTACTTAGCACACTCCACCTAGATTCATTGTAACAGCACCAAAATTAAAGGCAAAAAGTAATTATTCAAATCCTAACCGCTAAGCTCATATTGAGTACAATATAAAGGCATGCTAAGTATTCAAATAACAAATCAATAAACTAGTCATTTTTTAAACGACACGTGGACTTCAATTGCTTGTTGTTAGAACAGGGGATCTTGTTAAAAAGCCTCAACATCGTGTGGGTAAAAAGCCTCTACATCATAGGAAATGATCATGTCAAAGGAACGGTAATGACGGGATTTAAAAACATTGCTAAAGAACAACTATATATTATCCTGAAGAAAGACTGATCTATGAAGCTCGTCAACACCTTAAAAACGCCCTTATTTAATGCAGCGTAAAAGAGGAAGGGCATAACCATACAAACCAAGAGCCGTGAAAGATATAAACCAGACATACATGCACATAGAAATATAGTTGACCAAAAAATGTCATAAAAAATGAAGTTATTTAATGGAGTAAATTGTAAGGATTGTTTAGCAAGAATCTAAATTTTAAAAACTAACATAGGGTTATGATTAAAGATTATTATAAAGACATTTGCAAAGGCACTCAAACATTTAATTATTGATACTTACACTTGACATTGAGTCTTCAGAGGCAGAAGACATAGTGTCTGTAAACAGAAACTGGATCCCAGTACAACTCGAACTTATCAGAAATTTCCTTCAGAAGCTCGTTTCATTTTAAAAACTAACATAGGGTTATGATTAAAGATTATTATAAAGACATTTGCAAAGGCACTCCAACATTTAAATTATTGATGCTTACACTTGACATTGAGTCTTCAGAGGCAGAAGACGTAGTGTCTGTAAACAGAAACTGGATCCCAGTACAACTCGAACTTATCAGAAATTTCCTTCAGAAGCTCGTTTCATTGCTCAAGTGGTGGCTTCGGAACTGGCAACAACTTGACCACCTGCAATTGAAGTCAATTAATCGTGTTTTTAACTGTAACTTCCACTTCATAAAATATCATTCAAAGTGAAAGCTTTTGTTTGACATTGCCTTCACCGTCACGTGAGAGTAATTTTTATATAAGGACGGGTAAATCTTGTTGAATCTAACCATGAAGTAATATGAATAAAGATGTGTAACTAATAAAACCATTTAATCTTGACTGTATATGGTTAATGGCCAAGATTTCTCTCATGCACATATATCCTACTCACAATCTAACTGTGTGTGGGTTTCTTTCATGCGCATATATCCTACTCACAATCTAACTATGTGTGACACCACACACGCACACACACACTTTTAATGACTAAAAAATCATCTGAAGTTCTGAATATTAAACTTTATACGCAAATGGAATAGTTGGAATATTCAACTTATCTTTTATTAACTGGAAAAAAGGTGACCATAAAGCAGAGGTTGCCTAAAGAAGGGAGAAAAGATAAAGGCTCGAAACACTTACAACAAACCTGAGGAGGAGACAAGACTTGCCCACACCAGAATCTCCAGTCAACAAATAGTCACTGAAAATAACATAGAATGCACCAGTCAAAGATATGATACTTTCATGTATGCCTATCTTTTTCCTAAAGAGAATGACCATAGAAAAATGGGTGACTATGACATGGCCCAAATGAGTTATAGTCTATAATGGACTAAGTTTTGATAAGCATTGATATATTATAGAACAATCAAGAAACATAATTATGTTATAATATACAAATGGAGACAAGAAGTTTATTCACGTAGACCAAAACATAATTGGATCATACTATACCAAAACTCAAGCTCATGTGTGCCACAATAGACAGAAAAACATGATTGTCTTAAAGGTAACGTGTACGCTGCCACATATATAGGACATCATTTATAATTAATTAATCCTATATTAAAGTTATGCACCGACAACACATTCTCCTTTACTTTATTTCGAAGAAAAAAAATACATTATCCTTTACTAAATTGTTTTCTGACCTGTACATCATTTATCCAAATGGACTTCACTAGCTCCTGAAATGGTAAAACCATAATCAATATTCACAATGAAGTATGTAGCACCAAAATCAATAGAAAAAGGTACATAAAAAAAAATGAAATCAACACTATCTTCTCCTCTAAAATCTTACAGAAAGAAGCAAGCTGCTTGAGATACTACTCTCTTCCCCTAAAATCTTACAGCAAGAAGAATCAACACTGTCCTGAAAATTATGACAGAAAATTCTATAAAATCAACAATTCAATAAACATACACATTAATATATCACTATCAAACAATATAATAAACTGAAATCAAATAACCTAGATTATCCATTTGAAGTTGAATCTACATAATCGATCAATGAAGTCTAATCATGCTCAACCAGTCCAGTACATGCGCGATCGGTGAATACAATACATGCTCGAATACGTATTTTCAATTATTAATTACTTTTTTTCAACATTAATTACTTTTTTTCAACATTTGAAGTTGCAACATTAATTACTTTTTTTCAATTATAACTCCAATTAATACTATTTTCATTACTCTCAATTCAATATATTTTACTTTATATTTATGATAAAGAAGAATGCACAAATACTTGACAAAGACACTCAAAACCATTTTTCTCTCTCTTTTATTTATATATTTTTCTTAATTTGTGTGAAAACTTCAACTAGCTTAGTTAAATTAGGACGGAGGGAGTAATATATAAAAAAAAAAATCTTATAAATGACACGCACGCATGTATGCTCGCGCACACATATAAAGGCTTATGGACTTGTAAACTCGTCATAGACTCGTGTGTCTATAAAAGTTTGTACGGGTCTACCACTAATCTATTGAGTTTACCTTGAATACGATTTTATGTGCGATTTCACTTGTTTTTGCCTCTGAAGTCTACTCGCGAGTTTATAAATTGTTAGATATAATTAGAGATTTATTAGATATCGTAAGAAATTAAATAAACGATAAAAAGTTAATTACAATTGGTGGGAAAGACTTCATATAGTGATCATAACTAAAATTGCTAAACAAGGTTATAAGTTTGGTAAGTATTAAATAATATGAAACTATGCAGATCCTTATAATGTAATTTTATAGATGTCTCTGCAAAAATTGCACATAGTGCAGCTAGGATCCTTCTGACCCTTACTCTGACTGATGTGATTCAGATCAGACTAGGGAAGGTGTCATGTAGTGAGTATCCACCATTACCATTCCTTTGATGTGATAGGTTTAACCGGTTTCATTATTTATATTACTATTTATTAGTAGTATTTTCTTGCTAGTTAATCATTACTTTCTAAATTGCAATGATGTCTCTTATTTGTAATGTTAATGTTAGGGCCTTTGTTATGATATCTCTTTGATGTTAATGTTATATTACTCCATCCGTCTTAATTTAGGTGTCTCTTTTGAGTTTTACATGATTATTAAATAAATGATTAATAGTATTGATTTTAATGGTAAAATGTGTTTCATTTACTAAAACACATTTATTAATTATAGTTAGTGGTCAGTGGAGTAGTTTGATGATTGAAATGCAATAAATAAGGGTATGTTAGTAGAAAAGAATAATATTGTTGTATTGGTGTTATAAATGAGACAAATAATTTGAGATAAAGTAAAATAGTAAAGAGGACACCTATTATAAGACAGAGGGAGTACTATTTACAAGTAGTATTTTCTTACACATCGGAAACGGAAAAAGAACTTTAAGGACAATTGGAATGAACGGATAATTCCTTTTGAAGCAAAGGAATTTCAAATGTCTTTTCAACGACATTAACCAAATCAAAAAACATTCCAACATTTATGATCAAGCTTTTGTCAAAATCAAAATGCATAACTTAAAATTTCTTACAAACTTACTATCAAAATATGGCCTTAAAGTTTATTTTCAATTCAATATAATAAAAACAAATGAAAAATCTTTAAAGCTTGGATTGAAGATAAATTTAACAGATTCACAATATGTATCGTAATTAATTTTGATAAAAATTACACTTTAGAATTCAGTAAAATAATTAAAGTGCAACTGTGAATTCGTAACATGAATGTAGTATCTAATTGTGAAACGTATGGCAATCTATTTTGTTGTCCAGGATGGTGAGTTCTAGTGAGTTCAAGAGATAAATGAACCAAACAATTGAAATTGTATTTGGATGAGTCGTGGACATGTATTGATTTCATCTTGTCACACTTTTCCATCAAACGCATAATTCATTTAAGAATCAAATAAGAAGCTAGATATATAGAAGGGTTAATAGGTGTTACCCCCTCCGCCATTTGGACGATATTTGGTAATCTTTTGTAAAACAAAATTGAAGATTCTCCCTTGTCATTGGAAGATTCATTGGTTTTAGACCTTCATGAGAGCTGACTGTGCATAATTGATAAGACATGACTGTGTAAAATTGATGATGTAGCATGTTGATTTAGCTTTTTCAATTCTTTTTCAATTTAATTTTTTTCACATGCCTTTATTTATTAATTAAAAACTATTTAAAAAAACAGTTACACTAAAAACAAAATAAAAATCAAATCTTCATCATCAATTTTTTCACCTTCATCATCAAACTCTTCATCTTCATCACCAACCAACCCAACAAAAAAAAAAATCATCATCATCAACACTCCAATCATCCTCCTAATAAAGCAGATAAGTGAAAGAAATTATAAAATTAATAATTGTTATTAATGACTTCAATAAACATAACGGATGAAAAAGGCCCCAGAAACTCTTTTCTCCGATTTCTTAAAGCCAATATGAAAAGAGGTGAAAACAAATGAAAAAATCCAAAATAAATCAAATAAATGCTTAGATATGTATGTGGTCCGTGCAAATATGATTCAATCGAAAAGGGTATATAATTAAGCAACTGATAAAATGAAAAATCAATTAAGTTTCTTGTTGTATTACATTTTTGTCAGAAAAAGGTACCCCCTTTCAGGGTAGTTATAACACAGTTTAATTAAGCAACTGATAAAATGAAAAATCAATTAAGTTTACACACTTAATAAACAAAATGGTATATAATTACACTCTCTAATATTGAAAATTTTATCTATCTTGTACATGTTTGGTTATTAAAATCAGGGCTGATGGAACGAGTTTGATCCTTGTTCGTGGTGATGATTGATACCTGGCTGGCTAACCACTGGAATATCCAAGCTACTTCCATCAGTTTCTGGTGCTGCGACTTCCCTTACATCGGCTATCCTTGCTTCCGTAGCCTGAATATCGCTCCATTCATTGTCACCAACTGGCTGAATGTTGTTTACCTGGTCTGTTGCCATGTGAACTACATTCTCTGCAGGGATAGGGTTTGCTCTAGAAACACTTAGGCATGCTTTATCCACATTTTCTTCAGTCGGATCAACATGCTTTGTATCTGAGCATGACTCTGTCTTCTCCACGACTTGAGTTGCATCAATGTGTTGCCTGTTAACGATTAAAAAAATATATTGTGCGATGTCAAATTTGTTTTTCTGATACTCCACATTTCATAGCTGGCATACAAATTCAACCAAAACGAACTCATAATTCATAAAGGACAAACAAACCACCTGAAGTTTCCATTTAATTCTCTAGTATTGATATATAATACTTCCATCTTTATGTTTGGATTAGGTCGGAAAAGAAAAGAAAACCAGTCAACAGATATAATTAACATGGTTATTAGTATCTTATGATACATGTGTATCTCGATTCAATACAAAATTGAACCCAATCCATATGAATCTTTAGTTGTATCTATATTGAACATGAATGTCATCTTCAATCCTGATTCATTGTGGTTGATCCTGATTCATTAAGATAAATCCTGATACACTGCGATCGAGTCCAATTCACTCTAATGAATCACCATCTATCCTTAGTGTAGCCTGCCACGTTTATTGTCAACTTTGTATAGCCAGCCACTTTTTTTATCATTTGATTTAAGACTTGAATCTTGAATCATTTTCAGATTAGTAGATGATACATTAGTTTATAGGTTTGCTATGTTTCTTGTTTTTACTTAAAAATGCCATAATTTTATTGATAATGGATCTTATGATTCATAAGAAGATTTGATTCGGGATTCCGAAAATCGATATTCCAATTCACAATTTTGATAACCGTGATTAACAAAGCTTCAAGCAAGGGATAAAGAAAACCAGACACTGACCTTTGAAGTTGTGCTTTTAGCATGTTAACGTATGCAAGAAGCTCCTGCTTCTCTTTTGTTGCCACTGATTCTCTCTGTACAGCTTCCTTTATCCTAGCTTCAGCATTGGCGTCAGCAACCCTGACCTTCTCTTCCGCTCTTACCACAGTTGCTTCTAAGATCACATCATGCTCTCTAGCTTTTCCCAGTTCAGTACGCCACATATTTGCCTCCTTAATAGCAGCATCTCTCTGGTCGGTTAATTGCTCTCTTTCTTTGCTTAAGCATGTAATTTTTTCTTCGTACTCCTTTAGCTACAACAAACAATTTAAAACAAATAGAACATTCAAGAAATTTCATAGCAAATAATACACATAGTAATAGCTACATTGTTGTCAATTGCGGAAAATAGCGTTTCATTCAAATTATGCTACGCAGCAGTGCTATAACCTCTATTCAATAGCATTTTGTACTAAATAGCATATCGCAGAACAATAACGATTTGTTCAAATTCCACTACGGTATAGCACCACACCGCTATAACCTCTATTTGATCACATTTGTGCTAAATAGCATATCGCAGAACAATAACGATTTGTTCAAATTCCGCTACGGTATAGCCCTATAGCACCACTATAACCGCTATTTAAAAACATTGGCCAAGGGTCATTCATCCGAAATAGTTTTTCAAGAGTTGCTCAAATTTCTATCAGCCAAAAATTAAAGCATACCTTCTGTGCATACACCTCCTGCTGCTTCTCAGAATCTTTTCTCAAACGCTCAATTTCTGCACAAACAATTCTCCGTTGCTCATCCATAGTATAAGCAGCAGATGCTGCTGCCTCAGCGGCTTCAGCAGTCTCAGATAATTTATCCGCTATTTCTGTTATAGTTGAATCACGTGCCCGAAGGTCTCGAGCCAAATTCTGTAGCTCCTCATCCTTAACTCTTAGTGTTTCCTATTGAGTAAAACAGCATTTTCAGACTGAATCCAAAGCAATAAAGAAACATAAAGGCCCAAGATACCGATCTACATCCCTATACAAATATTCCTTGTCTAATAAAAAATTTCATTTTCTATATTTATATATCATATTTGCATTTCTTCTTTGAAACCTTTGCCACTAGATTCAAGCCCCACATCCACCTTGTATCAACAAATGTTCCTTCTAACAGTATAAGGTATAATGGAAGCAAATACTAGAGAGATGGAAATTGACAAGTATTTACAGATTCAGTGCATTAAGAAGCAACAAAAGGAATCTAACAAAGTCCAAACCAAAGATAAGGAAAAAAAACACAGGGTGAACTAAAGCCCAGCTTTTAGAGAAAATTAAACAATATGCAAATTAAGATTGAAGACACAGTATATCATGAAAAAATGAAGGGAAAAATATAAGGACCTTCGACCCTGCTTCACCTCACCATCATGAAAGCTGAATGCACTGAAACAGAAAGAAAGATAGAACAAACCAAAATGAGGGTGTACCTTCATGATTGTTAAGTCATCCATAGGACCATCAGTAGTCCTATTTGGCATCATTCCAAGAGCATTTCGCAAAGAAATCTGCATTGCCGCTTCAATTTCTTTAGAACATTCCGAGGCTGTTGAGTTGGCTGCAGCAACAACAGTTGCAACAGTTCCTAATTTTGTAGAACCATTCCCACTTAAGGAATTCACAGCTTCTTTATGAGCTTTTAGAACCAACTGAGTGGCACTGGTGTGAGAGTAAAAATAAATCAGACAAGGAAATAATTACAAACTATAGACAAGACAATTTGCAGAAACAATGCAGTAATCATACAAATTGATCCATTTTAGTGGAAATCAAGAACACAAGATAATAGAATAGAATAAATAACTCTAATTTTTCTTAATTCTATAATCCTAACATGTTTCCATACTCATCATACACATCCACTTTCATTTTCATACAACTGTCTATAACAAACTCAACTAACTAACTAACTAACTATAACAAACTCAACTAACTAATTAACCAACTAATAATAACTATTAACTGCTCTAAGAAGAAGCCTATTAACGTGAGTATAAAAAACATATAGTTTATAACCCTTAGAAAATTATTGAAGGAAGATACTACAGTAAAGAACATCCCAGAATTTTAAACAGGGGATGGAAGTATAACGTTCCTTACGAGTTTTAGCAAGAATTTAGTGAAAGTAATGGGGAACTATACGCATAAGTAACATTACTTTTACGCTCAGTTTGGAGCGAAAAAAACAAAATGAAAATTTGGACGGAAAAAGGAAAGCACAAAACTCGAAAAACTCCTCCGTCATTTGGCGTCCCATAACAGTGAGCAAGGAAGGAAAAATGCTTGGTGGCCCTCACAAAATATCTCTCTCTCCCAGAAGGAGGAAAACAACGAGCAAATAATTTCTTTTTCTTTCTCTGATTTGAACTGTCTTTTTGTTATATTTTAGTTTTTGGAAGGTACTTTTGTAATTTAATAGATCTATGCTTCTTTCTTTCCTCTTACCTTTTTCCCAATCAAGCAAGAGAACAAAAAAGTTATAAATTTCTTTCCTTTTGTTTCCTCTTCTACCAAACAACAAAGCAATCATCTTATTTTCTACCCTTTTTCCTTTTCGGAACCTAACGGAGTTTTTGGCTCAAGTATGTAACTACACCTGCTATAAATATCTTATAAGTTGATGTTTTGTACAAAAGAATGTTAGTGCCATTTAATTTCATAATATATTGCACACCAATATGAAATTAAAAACAGGGCGAGGAAAATCAGGGATTATGAAACATACTGCAATGTTGACACCCATGCTCGAGCTGCACCAGGAGTCTCCGCGCATAGGAAATAATCCTTTTTCTGTGGTGTCCCGATATCTAAATGAGGAAGTTAAGATGCGACAAGAAGAGTACTTTTGATACATGCATTACCAATATATGATTTGTATGACCCGAAAATTATAAAATATAAAAATGACAAAAAAGGATACAAATGCAGCATCCATCATACTTCGGTAGCCCACTGTAATAGACCGAAATAAATCAAATTAATATGAAACGATAAATTCATAAGGTAGACATTCATGAATCATATTAGAACCCAAGGCACCAAGCAAAATAGGGTTATGTTAAAAAAAACACCATGCTTACTTGAAATTCACAGGAGATACAGTAATGGTGCTATTTGCATCAAATAGAATTGTTCCCTTAACAGTTGATTCATTTCTTCTTAACCTAAAAATCAAAGAAAAATAACAGGGCAGAGGATCAGCATCCAAAGTGTTACTGCTTACTACTTTTCCCTACACACAAAAAAAATAAAATATAAGAAGCTTATTTATAAATAAACCTACTTGTATTCCATTTTCCCAGTTGTTGGATCCAAGATCACCCAACGTTCGTTCCATTTCCTCAACTGTCACCAAAAAAATAACAAATTTTTCACATAAGCTAACTAACATTCAAGGGAAAATTCAAACAGCATAGCATTTTTTTCTAAGAACATTAAAACAAGATTGGATACTTAAAGGATCACAAACTATGAAGCACGGACATGACAGGGACACTAACACGTCCATACCAATAATAATTCGTAAAAATGACATAATTCAATGTAATCACGTGTGTTGATATCCTATGCTGACACATGTCGGACACTAAGTGTCGGTGCTTCAGAGATCACAAAACCCACAACACATTTGAATTACAAGGTAATCATAATTCTATTTACACAATAAACCCACAACACATTTCAATTACAAGGTAATCACAATTCCATTAACACAATAAAAATTTAAACTTGAAGATTAATATGAAAAGGCGCAATCTTAGTAATTAAACAAAAATAACAATATTGAATATTTGATCAACAAATTGATTAATTAATCAAAAAAAAAAAAAGGATAAGTTGATTACAGTTTCGGATCTCTTGAGAAGTGGACCCTGCAACAGGTTTCTACCAGAAGCAGAAGCTAGCTGACGCTTGATCTTCTCCAAACTATTCTCTGTGTTTTCAACAGCACGCTGCAACATTGCAAATTCAGCTCAGTTTTAACAACGTTTGAAGAGAGAGAGAGAGAGAGAGAGAGAGAGAGAGAGAGAGAGAGAATACCGGAGAAGCCATAAGGCGTAGATCAAACAACTCTTGTCGGAAGCTTCAAAGTTTCAAACCCAAAACAAAGGGTTTTTGTTTTAGTTTTTGGATGATACTATGTTTCTTCAGATTTGCTTCTTGTTCTGTTTTTTGTTTTTTGTTTTTAATGTGGTTAAATATATTATTTGAGACAATAAATTATTTTAAAAAATTAAATGAAAATAAATTATTTTTGAAGTACTATAATGGGAAAGATTATAAAGAATGACTTGTTGGTAATTTAATCTGGTAATGGTATGCTGACTACTGACTAGTAGTTGCACTTTGCTTGATGGTGTGTGATTGTCATGATTGCTTATATTTTGGTGTAACAATATTATATTTTTTAATTAATATACCCCTAGTTTTAAATTATAAGGGAAAAAATATCACGTTTAATAAGAGAAAACTAAAATTTGAGGTATCATTTCATGTGAATATGTAAAAACATTATATATTGATTTTTGATTATAGAGAAAAATAAAAGGATTTAAGATCGAAACTAATTTGTATTTAATTTCACTTTATAACATATCATTTTTTTAAACAACAACATAACTAAATAGGATAAAAGTTTGTATTTTTTTCTTATAATCTAATATTATATATAAAGAAAATAATCATTATCTACCAAAAAAAAAACATTTTTTACTCATTTGGACTAACGTTTTCTCTTTCTCAAATTTAAATACAGCTAGCAAATATAACAAATAGATAAGAGTAAATTCAAATGCTAAAAAAACTTAAATGCATTTTTGATCACCTGATTTTAACTTAATCGGAATTTTAGCCCCTTATTTTTAAAACTGTTATTTCGGTCCCCCTATTTTACAATTTTTGGAAAATAATTTATTGTCTTCAGATAAGCTCTCACATTTCCACACCAATAATTTACTTATATTTGGTTTGATGTATCAATTAACTTACTTCGATTTTGTCATTTGAAATTGTGGTATTTTCATCACCTTATCATTAGATTAATCTAATTACCAGTAATTATTGTTTAGAGAGGTTAAAATAAATGTAGATTAAGAGTAACTAGATTCCAAATACTATTCCCTATGTTTGATAATGAAAAAATCTTCATACTTGAGTGATATTTAAATCACCAACAAATTTTGACCCTCTTTAATATTGAAACATCCCTTAGAAATGATGTTTGACATTACTAGTGGAGCAAGTTGTTAGTAATTCATTTTATAAGGCATACAACAAAGTTAAAGAAAATTTAAAGACGTTTAACTTTGAAAGAACAACTTATTGTTGTGATATTATAACATAATAAATCGAGAGTAGTGATTAAATTTGACTCAGGAGAGAAAATTTGATTTGAATGAACTAGATGTTGAGTATTGTCATTTGGTTCATCATCTCTAATAACTATGTTGATTCGTTATTATTTATCACAATATTCAAATTTTTCATAGCTTACCCTGAAACAGAAAACGTTGAATATGATAGAATTACGTGTCATAAGGTCTCAATAGACGATACAGTTGGACACGTGTTTGGGTTCCCTTCATTTGGGAATTAAGTTTTTACTTTTCACAGACAACGCAGCACTCACTCCATATAATCTTCCTCGTAAATCCCTGAGCTGGTTCACTGTGCAGTTAATTTATTATTACTTCATATTATCTTTTCCGCAGATCTCTAGGCAAGTTCACTGTACTATGATTTTAAATTATTTAACAATCAACTCAATTTTCCTAAAATGAGATTTTTGTAATTTATTTATTATCTATCATTATTGATATGGAATTATAATACAGTTGTATTGTGTAACACATAAGTCAAATGCAAAAGTGTCGGCAGTAAACAATATTGTATCCCCTCCAAGGTCATGAACCTCAGCATAATGTCTCTTATTCTCAATCAACTTAAAGAATCAGAACCCACTGAACCACCTTGCAGAACAAACAAGAAACATTTATTCTGTTACAACTCCATGATAGTTGACAAATTGTTTACATCTACAATATCGTCGTTAATAATATCAAGAATTGACTCCGCAACAATCTGAGTATCAAAATCAGAACTGACTGTGATGGTAAAGTCATTGCTACCAACTAGGCAGGGTCGACCTTTGAAAACACAGATGTCTTCCCAAAAGATGGGAAATGAATAACATGCGGATGATTTCATAGAAAAGAAAATACAAAGCAAAATTACTTTGAAACATGGCAGTTCAAAGAACAATCACCACAGTACCATCTTTGAAGCAAGCATTCATTTAATGTATGTTTTACCTTCCTTGAGAAGGAGATTCTGACAAATCCAAATCTAGCACAGATAACTGAGTTAGGTCAAAAAATATAACATGATAGAGATTATCATTTTCGAAGAATTTAAGTCGAAGATCGGCGTCAATATGTATTGGGTGAAAAAGCTGACGAGTACGGATAACAAAAGTGATGTTATGTCTTCTGATTTAGATATGTGCATTTGTTTTACATGGGTCAATTATTAAACTCGTTTGTAAGTGAAATCAATTGTTTTAATTTTATTTTTAAAAAACCATAAACAAAAAAATATCTCATAAACATTAAACCTATATTCTCTTCGGGTATGCTCTCACAGTTTCACACCAAATAATTTACTTCAATTTGGTTTGATGCGTCGATTAACTTACTTCAATTTTGACATTTGAAATTGTTATGGTGTTTTTTAAAATCGTGGTATTTTACCGTCTTGTCGTTAGATTAATCTAATTATCAGTAATTATTGTTTCGAGAGGTTAAAATAAATGCAGATCAAAAGTGTCTAGATTCCAAATATTATTATCAGAAAAATTATGTTCGATAAATAAAAAATCCTCAGAATTGAGTGTTGTTTCTTTATTACCGCATTGAACGTATTGAGAGAGACCTTCATTAAAACAAATTGATAAATTGTTAATACATTTAATTTTAAATCGCTAATAAATTTTGACACTCATTAGTATTGAAACATCCATTACAAATGATGTTTGACATTACTAGTTGAGTAAGCTGCTAGCAATTCATTTTACAAGGCAAACAACAAAGTTAGAGAAAGTTTAAAAATGTTTAATTTTGAAAGAACAATTTGTTGTAGTGGCATTACAATATAATAAATCGAGAGTCATGATTCAATTTGACTCACGGAGGAGAGAAAATTTGATTTGAATAAACGAGAGATTGAGTCTTGTCATTTGGTTCATCATCCCTAATAACTATGTTGATTCGTTATTGTTTAGCACAATGAAGACCAAAACACACCGAAGACAAAAACTGTAGCAACATTGACTCCTCCTTGACGATTATTGATTGCACCTAACAATATTTTTGGTATGTAATTCAATAATATAATCTTTTAAAGCATTGTCTTTTGTGAATCAAATCGAATTTCATCAAAGTTTTCAATATAAAATAAAATCATTTTGATTTAGTTTTTTTATTTGAGAAAAAAAAACTAATAGATCAAAGTTATTTATCAGTCTGATTTTGTAGCTTAATGAACATTATATTATTATTATTTAATAGATAAGTACTCTTTTCGACATGTTTATGTTCGTATATTTTTATATATCAATGTAGCCAGGGTTTCACACAAATGAGCATAACTATACTCTTAGTCGGTCTCAATCACAAAGGTTGCAAAAAGCTTCATCTATCTGATACTTCATGTGACATGTGAAGATTGATAGATTTGTTTCAAAAAAATTGTATGGTACTTTAGTGAAAATTAATTGGTGTTGGTTGTTGATTATTTATAATAATTTAAATTAAAAAATAATAAATACCAAATAAATAAATCTTAACAAACAAAAATAAACTTGACTAGGTGTTTTCTACTATTGTTACAACAAGTGCAACAATCTTATCTCACCATGGTTAGTCAAAAGATTTAAAAATACACCAACATAAATATTCTGGGAGTAATTGTACTATATTACATTACAACAACATAAATATTTTAGTTACAAAATTTGAGTATTTTATCAAACTTATTTGATTTCATATTAAAAATGATACAATAATATATATGTCTTGTAAACAAAATTCTTATATTTTTTTTATCAAATAATGAGTAAATGGATTGTTAAAGAATATAATATAAACATAATCTTTAAAGAAGATTGTTATAATTGATTGTATTATTAGGGTACTATAAACATTTTATTTAAATGTTTTGTGTGAGGGATTACTTGTAATAAGATTGTTTGTTACACAAAATTCTATTTTGATTTTTGGTGGGTGTAGTATTTCCTAATACATTAACTCAGATAAACAAATATTTTATTTATGTTTTGTACTAATTGAATATTTTCTATCATTAATTGGACTTCAAAATTAACATTTTTTTAATAATTTGTTTGGTTTATATTTTATTAGACAATTATTCTTTTATGACAAGATAATGAATTTGTGAAAATGTGAAACTTTAATGTTTTCCTAACCTTTATAAGCTATGTGGATTAGTAAAAGAAATACTCCCTTCGTTCTCAAATGTAAGAAACTTTTCACTTTTTAGATTCATTCAATAAATAATGTATGTGGTCGAACGAAGAGAGTATAAATTTGGGGAACTTATTTATGTTTATCATATTATAATTTAATTTACTAAATTTAGATGGTCGTCTGTATTTTTATCTCACACGTGATTAAATGAATCATTTAATTCATCCAATTCAACACACCGTTGTTTATAAGTATTTAAAGAGATGAATTAGAAAACCATAAATACAAACAACCCAGAAAAATGTAATAGTGTTAATAAATTTAGTAACATTTACCTTCAAAACATGGTTTGAGTTCTATCGCTATACCGCCACAACATAAATATTCCACAAACTCGCTATTATTACTACTAATTGATTTCACTTTGTCTTCATGTCCGCAAAAGCATAAGATCATATATTATTCACTTATAGACTTTTTTATCTTGTTATTAAAATGACAACATATTTTAGCAGCCGACGAAGTTTCTCTTTTATCGTTAGTAATCCAATTATAGTTTTTCGAAGGGAAGTGGTATTGTTCCACTATAAATTGTTTGAACTTTCCAGTCGTGAACAAATGTTGGCTATATACGAGTTAGACTTAATCACTTCACTCTTACATGCCTTGTGCTTGGGAGGTTGTGAACCTTCTGAGAAATATAACACTAAGAGGTGACCAAGCTAGATGAAGCTCACCATAATTAAAACCACTTCGTCTTGTTCCAAGACTCGTGTTTGGAGAACTATGAACCGTCAATTTAAACGTAAACCAATTCGCCTTATCCCAAGACTCGTGCTTGGGGTGTTGTGACCAAAATAACTTAAAGGACCAATCTGTTACAAACCTCAAGCCTAAATGACTTATGTATGACTTAAATAACTTAAAGGATCAATCTGTTACAAACCTCAAACTTAAAGGACTCATGGAGTAATTTAACCTATAATATCACAACATCCATTATCAAATTCATAATGATGCACGTTAAGGGATATCTAATAGATTTTGTGCTTTTCATGATTTATAGTTATGTTTTAATTCAGGTTATTGGTTCACAAGAACAAAAACATTTAGAAAACTTGTGAATTCCATGACTTCCCTTTGTTTTTTTATCATCAAAACATGCACTTAGTAGATATGGTTTGGTTAGTTCTAGTTTATCCTTAACCAATTTGTTTCCATTTATGAAAAAATGGAACATTATATTGAGGAATCAAAGTCCAACTGCAAACAGTAGTTGCATATTCCAACAAATGCATCAAACTTATTATTTTTTTTGAACAAGCAATGAATCAAACTTATTAATCTGATTGCTGCTAAGTAATGCCTTTTTAACACCAAAAAGTGCCCTCAAACCCGCACCCCATGTATCAATGGGTGCGAAAACCAAGTGGCAGACATAGAGAAAAGGTAACAAAAATTTAATAAGATGAAAGGCTTAATTGGACTTTTGGTCCCCTAAGTAATTTCTTGTTTTCATTTTGGTCCTATAACTCGTAAAATCAACGTTTTGGTCCCTCTTGTTTTGCTCCGTTAGTCAATTTGGTCCCCTCCGTTAGTTTTTTAATGTCTAAATTTTTTTATTTGATTTTAACCATTTGATTCCATGTCCATTGTGTTTAATAGTGGACTGTCAACACCTAATTTTTTTCACTTTTCATCATCTTCTCTCCATTTCTTCATCTTCCCCCTTCCCCTTCTTCATCTTCTTCAACACCACATTCATACAAAACTCATAAAAAAAATTCCAGAAACAACAACCATCGCCCAAAATAAAACAACATTACTGTAATAAACCAAGAAATCATCTCCTTGAATCTTGTTCTTCACTATTCATTTCACCACGTGAGACCCAAAAACAAATATGATTAATTTCTGGAATTTTTTATTGTAGGAAGAAAAAAAAACCTGTGACCTAGATAGAACAAATCATTTCGAATGGGTGAGTGAATTGAGAAGTAGAAACAAAATTTGAACCTAATCCCAATTACCCTAATCCAATGCAATTAAAAAGAAAAAAAATAAAAACAACAAATGGAAACTACCTGGCTAGTGCATGCTAGAAGAATATGTGTGATTCATATTCACTGCACTAATAAGCAACAAATTCAATCCCCAATTAAGAAGAAGAAAAAAAAAAGGGTTATCTGGTCTATTGTTGAAATCGAAGAAGTTGGAGTAGGAATGAATTAGGGAACAAAAAAAAGAGATCTGAAAATGAAAACGGTGAAGAAGAACAATGGAAAACAAAACCTTCTCTCTTCTCTTCCTCCTTCATTTTCACGACAACAAGACAAAACCCCAGCAATAACAACCTTAAAAAAACCTCCAAACAACAGCATAGAAAAACCACAATTTATAGTGATTTTGTTAGTTTTCAATACGTTGAACTAACATTGAATTAAAAAATCAAGGATGAAACTAACTATGTTGATTTAACGGTTTGTTGTTTCCTTTATAAATGTTGTTTTATGCACGAATTCACCTCAATACACACCAACTGTTACGCGTAGTCGGGATTCGAAAAAAATGGTGTTACGATTGTTTATGATGGATGACCAGAATGAATTTATAAGTTTGTGTTGATAGATATGAAAATTTATGGGTATGAGTTTGTGATTAAAACATGTGATAGATCTGGAAATCATTCATGATTTTGAGTGTTGTTATGGTTTTTATTTGCGATAAATCTATTTTTTTTCTTCTGTATTTTGGATTTTTGATGAAGAGGGTATGAAGATGAGGTAGAAGATGAAGGAAGGAGATGATGAAATGAGAAATTTTTTTAGCTATTGATGATATACCGTAAAATACAATAGACCTTCATGATCTAACATTCATTTTTTGATAAAAAAATATTGAATGGTTAAAATTAAAAGAATTAATAAGGTCTATGGTAGACCACATTGTTTTTATTCCACTTAAGGCATTTGAAGTTAAAGTTAACGGTTAGGGACTAATTTGACTAACGGAGACATTTTTGAGGGACCAAAACGTTGATTTTACAAGTTATGAGACCAAAATGAAAACAACAAATTACTTAGGGGACCAAAAGTCCAATTAAGCCAAGATGAAACTAGAAATCACATTTAAGTTCTCTATTTGAAACTAGAAATGCCACATACTAAAAAATGTGACTTTATTTCTTATATCATAAGCTATACATACAACTCTTCTACAAGGTGTTGACTAATTTATATTAATGTATATCATACATTAGTGCAATAAAAAATGGGGACAGACGGGCACGAGTGTGGCCGTCTGAATGTTCGTTTCCGTCTGAGCGCTATTTTCTATAATGTTGATATCTAATATATGCTGTTTGGACCAAACGAATATGCTAAAGAGAATATGAATAGCAAATAATGTCTTTAAACCCTCTTGAAATTTGAATTATTTCGATCTCATTTCCATAAAAATAATAATGTTTGCAAATTCTGATGGCACAAAAGATCAAAAGAGAATAATTTTATTATTATACTACAAGGTTTTTTTTTTAGGGAATATATTACAAGGTTGAATTCTTAAAAAAAAAAAGAAGAAATATTACACGTAAAAAAACTAGAGCTCCCGATTTACAAGGTTAGATTCTTAAAAAAAATCTTTATTCAGCCTTAATAAAACATTTATTAAAAATTAATTTTCACTTTTTTATTTTTGAAAGAAGAAAAATAATTTTGACTTTTGAATTTTAAACCGAGAGGCATATAAATATTTTTCCCGGTTATCTAAACTAGCACGTAGCGTCGTTACCCACAGTTTTCATTTTCATTTTCATTTTCATTTTGAGACTGAGAAAACTAAGCACAAAATTCAAACCCTAAAAAGCACCTCCAGTACAGTTTCAGTTGCATTTTTCTCGTTCTGTCATTTCATCGAACAGATAGTAGGCAAAACACAAAGAGCGATAGAAAACTGAGAATCCATGGCTGTGATGTTGAAACAACCAGGCGCATTTACAATAACTCCCCACAAAGTATCACTCTGTATACTCCTCAAGATCTACGCTCCTCCAGGTCAAGTTTCCGTTCCTTTTCCGTTCGAATCTGTTGCTCAACACAATCGCCTCGGGTTGTTCATCTTAGCTCTTACCAAGGTATCTTCTATTTCATCACCAATTGTTATTCCACTGTATTCTATGTTTTGTAGCACCGGCGTATCCGGTGTCTGACACTTGTCAGTGTCCCACACCGATGCATCACCAATACATGTGATTTCATTGAATTATATTTTACTTTCAAATGATTATCATTATGGATGTGTCAGTTGTGGTGTCGGTGTCGTGTCTGAATTAGCTCTTCATCCAAACAGACATGTCGACCCTGATAATTTGAAAATTTAACATAATTCAATGAAATCACGCGTGTGGGTGTTGCATCAGTGTTGAACACTGACACATGTCAGACCGGAACATGCCTTCAATCAGAAGTGTTGGTGCTACAAAGCTAATAATGTTTATTCTATTGTATTATATTATATGCTTGTGATGTGACTCTTGTGCAGTCATGTGATGATATTTTGGAGCCAAAATTGGAAGAACTCATTAGTCAATTGAGATTGATAAGCCAAAACTGGGAAGCAACTTGGCTAATTGATCAGTTGATTAGTAGACTGTCATGTCTCTCATCACCTGATGATTTGTTTAATTTTTTCACTGATATACGAGGTTAGTTTATCTTCATTGTTTTTACAAGCTCAAATTTGATTCATTTGTTTCACTTTCTTTTTTAACATGCTAGTTGCAATGTGGTTGGTTGTTTTTGTGTTTATTGATATGAAAATGTTGTTGTTTAGGAATAATTGGAGGTCCTGATTCAGGCGATATCGAAGCTGATCAGGTTATTTTGGATGCGAACAGTAATTTAGGGATATTTCTTCGACGTTGTATACTTGCTTTCAATTTGCTACCGTTTGAGGTACGGCGTTATCCTACTTTCCTTTTGTGACCTGTATATTTTAAGACCGTTATACAAATTAATGAAATGTGGGAGAAGGTGTAATGCAACATTAGGTTTAGTAAGTGCGTGTTAGTCCACTTTTATTTGAGCATTGTTTTATCTTCATTATGTTCTCACGGTTCTATTATTCGGTTCTCTTTTTCTTATCTACTGTACTTTTTATCTGAGCATTTTGTTAGTTTTGCTCTGTTCTCATGGTCCTATTACCGTGTTCTTCTCTTTTCTCCACTAGTTCAGATTTGTTTGAGCATTTCAACTTTGCTACTCTCTTGTTTCTCCATTTTTGTCAGCTTTTGTTTTATTTATTTATTTATTCATTATATTGTGTGTGTGTGTGTGTAAATATATAAATATTATGGCCCCTGTACTTCTACCATCGCTTGAAAATTGAAACACTACGTGCTATTTCTTGGGTAGATTTTTGGCTTTCCTCCATGAATTGCATCTGCCATTAATAACATGTTCCGAACAAAGAAAATATTTCGCTTTTTCTCTCACATGCCCAGTTTATATTTACACATTTTGCTTTTATTCTTTATAGCGAAATTGTATCCTCCGTGTGACCATTAATTTGAATGTCCAGGGTGTATGCCGTCTCTTAACAAACATAGGGATCTATTGTAAAGAAGAATTCTCAAGTATTCCTCCATATGAAGAAACTAGTTTAGATGGTTCTAGTAGTAATCTCGAGACATATTCAGAATATGAGAACATGGACTTGGAGAACTTTTTCTATGATAAGGTTTCAGAAGAAATTGAAGCAAGAAAGGAGGCCAGTGGAAGAGTTCCGTTTCATCTTCATACACCTAATGCACTTCTGAGTTTAGTAGATGGTATAGACGGGATCCCTTCTTTAGTGTTGTATGTAATTCTGAAAGCACTAGGAAGTTCTAAAGACCAGGATTTTTTAAACTAACAAAATCCCAATTTTCTGCTCAGACTGTTATTTATCCCCAACTTCACTTTTGGTTTTCTCTATTTATGACTTTGCTTTTTGTCTTGCTGATTGACATAATTATGGAACTCACATGCAGATATTGATGTGCCTGCTGATTCAGTATCCAAGCAGAGTGATAAATTAAGAGTAGGTAGTCCTTACGAAGACCGCCAAAGTAACATGGTACGGGATATTGATCCCAGTGGTGCAGTATTTTTGCGCACAAACTGGCAGATACAAGGTTACTTACAAGAACATGCTGATACAATTGAAAAGTAAGCAACTTGAAGTTCTGAAATTATATGATTTTTTAAACATACTTTTAACTGTATGGTTGTATATGTTATTTTTCAAATTTTATTCATTTTGCAGAAATGGTAGTGCCGTTTCTTTGAATGGGTTTGAAATTGTTCTGCGACAGCTACAGAAATTGGCACCTGAACTGCATCGAGTAAGTTTAGGGGGTAATTTTTGATAACATTTATTAAACCTGTTTTTCTTTTCTAGATTTCCCTGAAGTTTACTGCTCGAGTTTCACTTATATGCAGGTTCACTTTTTGAGCTACTTGAATGCCCTTTCTCATGATGATTATACTGCTGCTTTGGAAAATCTTCATTGCTATTTTGATTACAGGTAATTGAACAGAAGTTATATATCTAATATTTCTATTGCCTGTTTTATGTTACCAAAGCCCTCGTCACCCTGCCAGCATTCCATTTTCTTTTTTTACTTTTTCTACAATCTCTTTCTCTTGAACTTCAATTTTACGTTATGTTTTCCAGTTTATGTTTTTGCAAATTTAATTGTAAATTCTAGTATTAAACTTCCTGATGAATTTTCGGTCGGTCAACATATGTTCCCAGACATGTCTGATCATAGCTCACTGTTGATACTATGTCTATTTGATTTATGATTCCTAGTAATCTACTGTAAAATCATAAATATAAGAGTGAATAACTCTCCCCTCCCTTGAAAGATAATGATATTACAACCCCCTCTCCTCATGTTTCAAAACATACACAACCCTCCCTTCAAAGATGCTGAATTATATATTTTGATCCAAATTTATATTTTTTCGTTAACTTTCTTTTAACTTTGTTAAACAATTTTTTTTATTTTACCAAAATGACATTTTTTTGTCCAATTCATCTATCGGTTTCCTTAGCCATCAAAGGAGATTGCTTGCTCTTGTTTCCCAAGCTTTTGAAGTAGGTCTGTATAGTCCACCCAACATTTTGAAGCTCCTACAAAAACACAACAATAATAGCAAAGTGCTCTATCTTTTCAACAAAATTTATTAAAAATTAAGAGAATATATATTAACATCAAATGCGACGATGGCTGACGGGATGAAATCTCCACAATGGAATGGGGAAGATTGAAAATATGACAGTGAAAAAAGATTTGACAAAGAAGGTCATTTTGGTAAAATAAAAATTATTTAACAGGGTTAAACGGATGTTAACGGAAAAATATAAATCCGGATGAACATACATAATTTTGCATCTTTGAAGGGAAGGTTGTGTATGTTTTGAAACATGAGGGGAGGGGGTTGTAATATCACTATATTTGAAGGGAGGGGAGGGTAATTTACTCTAAATATAATGAATGGCTTTGAGTGAGTAAGGAAACAATACAAATAAATTATGTAGAAAATCACTACCAAAAAAAATTATGTAGAAAATGAGTTGTTTCCTGGAATTAAGTACCTTCTGTTAAAATAATTTTGTTTCTTTGTTGTCTTCCACGTGATTATGGGAGCTGCTCAAGTTTATAAATCATTCCAACCCTAGGTTCTAATAAAATGTCTGTTTGTTGGACAAAAGTGCAGGGAAAGAAGGATTTGATTTTGTTCCTCCGGCTGGTAATAATAGCTCTGGAACATATGAAATTGCTTTATTATGTTTGGGGATGATGCATTTCCACTTTGGGCATCCAAAGCTGGCTTTAGAGGTGAATTCTTTGAACATTTTGATTTTGATACATGCTCCATTTTTCTACCTTTCTTAGACCTCAAGGCTTTCTATCATTTATACTGTGTTGTTAGCACGCAGTGTCTATTATACTTTGGTGCGTTACTTATATTGTTTGGTTATGTTTAGGTTTTGACTGAAGCAGTTCGTGTTTCTCAGCAGGTAATAATCATATAAAAAAAGTTTGTTTATTCATTAAAATTGCTGGCCTTACCTGTGTTCATCAAGCGGCACAAAACTAAGGTGACAGCAAATGTTGCCTTACAGTATATGTGCTATACTACTACTGATACATGGAAAAATAAATCTTAGCAAGTGTTTCCATTTAAACCCAAACATGTCTTCCCCATACATTAGCTATTTGTTGTGCTGTGAATACTGACAGCTTTCATTTATGCAGCACAGTAACGATACCAATCTTGCATATACTTTAGCAGCTATCTCAAACTTGCTGTTTGAAAATGGCATCTCAAGCACTGCTGGGATACTAGGATCATCATATTCACCGTTTACTAGTATGGGTATTTCACTCTCTGTTCAGCAACAATTGTTTGTTCTCTTGAGAGGTTCTTTGAAGAGAGCAGAAAATTTAAAGCTAAAACGGTTGTTGGCTTCCAATCATCTGGCAATGGCGAAGTTTGATTTAACGGTAATGTAATTTTCTGACCACATTAAACTTTTTGTTTACACTGTTAATACTTTTTCTATATGAAAGTGGTCATTTAGCACATTCTTTGAATTTGTCCCCTAAATGATAGAGTGAAATCATTGTTGTCTTGTCAGTATATGAACATTAGCTTGTTAGTATCTCAAGAAATTCAATCCTCAAGTACATTACTCCATCTGTCCTTAATCTTTGCTCATTTAAGGTTTGTCCGTAATCTTTGCTCCTTTAAGGTTTGGGCACACATATCAAAAAGTAATAAAGGTATTTAGACCCTTTTACCCTTAATGTATTTAGTAAAAATAAAATTCATTTAATGCATGCTTTTGATTTTTCTAAGGATATAAAAGGAAAAAGATCATTAATTGTATCTTGGTTTCCTAAAAGAACCAAAGTTGTAGAACAAAAATAAAAAGCTAAAAGAACCAAAGATTAGGGACGGAGGGGTAGCTTGCTAGCATAAGAATATGAGAGATAAAAAATTGTGCAAATTATAGACAGAGCCACACTTTATAACTATGGGAAAAAGTAATTGAGGGTAGATTTAGATGAGATCTTTACATTAGAGAATTGGTTTGGTTTTATCCAAGGAGGTCAACGACAGAAGCTGTATATCTATTGCAAGATTTGATGCATCTATAGAAAGGAAATAAAAAGACACACACATGGTCACATTTGAGATTCAGAAAATGTGCGCTAGGGGGTACTACGAGAAGCCTTTTGAAAGGCTCTAGAGGAGGGTTAACTTTTAGTCGATATCTTTGTTAAGCTAAATGGATTCTGATTCATTTCGGCATGTAGCAAGACTTTCCTGTAGGGCATGACTTAGTTGATTTGCTATCTAAGATTGAAGTTTGTTTAGGATTTGATTGTTGTCATGCATAAACTTCAAGTTATAGCATTTGCTCTATATCAAGTAAAAAGGCCGTTGTTTTGATGAAAAAAGTTTGCATCTTTTTATCCCTCGAAGAACCTCTAAATGTGTCATTTGATCTATGTTTTACTTTATAAGTCCTTATCGCTTCTTTGCCTAAGTTTGGATCATTGTTTTGAATGTTTTGGGTTGCAAATTACCTGGTTTGAATATGAACATTCCCAAATGTGGGATGTAGTGGATTTGAGTATGGTATGTAACAATGGTCCATATCTCCTTACCTTAGTTTATGTTTTTTACTGACAGTAGTTTACTTACGTGTTCCTTGTTTATGAAACAATAAATTCTAAACTTCAGTTGTGGAGAGAAGGTTTGAATTGAAGGCTTTTGATAAGTTGGAGTTAAAAGAATTATATGAAATATATGGAATGGTTATTGAAGATGAAAGTTAGGCTTTTAACATACCTGAACTTGTACAGTTTAGGAGTTCCCTGAGAATCCAAGGCCATTATTCCTGGTGTAGGAAAGAATAGAGTACGAACTTTCCCGCAGGAATCTAGTGACTATTAGTTTTTTCTTCTCTTTCTTTGTTTTCATTTCCTTTTTTTCTTACGTTGAAGTATAAATAATTCATCTTGTCTTTATTTTGATTCTTGTTTTCAGTGATTTGGATAGGAGACAGCGAAAATACTTAAAAAAGGATGTTTTCATTGTTTCTTATACAAAACTGTGGAAACAAGAAATAAATTGAAAACAGCGTGGCATTTTTGAAATTTAAATTTTAAAGTAAAAATAGGAATTGAAAACAAAAAATGGAAACGAAAACGAAAACGAAATAGGAGGTATCTTCAAATATGGCCCTAATTCTAATAAATTTTAAGAACTTATTACTATTATGGTTGAATCCCTAGTCCATGTAGCTAACCAGTATATCATCATTATTTGTCATATTTAAGTTACTTAAAAGCTCTACCAGTGTGAACTGAATTAATTCTTTAGTCTTGTTAGCTGCAAATGAAACTTGAATTTTATCTGATCCCATTTAACATCATAGTAGTGTTTTCTCTGCAGCATGTTCAAAGGCCCTTGTTATCTTTTGGTCCAAAATCTTCCATGAAGCTCAGTACATGCCCAGTTAACGTTTCCAAGGTAGCAAAAATTTGTGATTATTCTTGTTTGGTGACTGTTTGAGAACTAGAGAATTAGATTAATTACTTAATGCATTTTCTTTCTTTTATATCTGGCAGGAACTCAGGTTGAGTTCTCATTTGATTAGTGATTTTAGCTCCGAGAGTTCTGCAATGACAATTGATGGTGCCTTCAGTACAGCTTGGCTCAGGAATTTACAAAAGCCAAATGGTTCAAATATTTTCTGTCAGGATTCTGGATCTGGCAACAGTTCTAATATTCCCCAGTTTTGTGCCCAACCAACATCAATTCCTGGATCTGTGTTGCAAGTACTGGGATCATCTTATATACTTCGTGCAACTGCATGGGAGTTATATGGCAGGTAAAGTTGCTATCTGTGTTGTAGATATACAGGATTATATCAATTAAGGTTACACTGAATTGTTATTCTCTTTTTCTGCAATTGGTGTTATGCCAACATTTATTTAAGAGTGAGTACCAGAGGGGAATGAATGCAAAAGGTGAGCAATAGTCATGATTTGAACAATAGTCCTTCCTATAAAACTTCTGAGTTAAACCAGCAAAATAAATTAAAATATTTTAAAACATAAAATATTTTGATAGGGAGAGTGGTTCCCAATATTTACTGCATACACAGATATACATGTAATGTTATATACCATAATTGAACAGTTTAGTAGGTGGTAAGGCCTTACCTACAAATGTGCATGGAGAACCGAGTTGTCACTTAGGATGTTTTCTAAATTCGTATTTAATCTAGTTAATATGGTGTTCATGTCAGAGATTCGACAAAGTTTTATGTTGGCTGTCGAGGCCTAACACAACCCTCTCCTTTTACCCGGGCTTGGGAACGGCTATGTATAGCAAGGCTAACATAGGTAGGATTACACGGGCTTGGTTTATGATAGAACATTATGTCGTAATTTGATCCATGTAGACTACCCCGCATAGTGGAATAAGGCTTGGTTGTTTTTGTTGTAATATGGTTTTCAAACTCAGCAAGATAAATTGTATCAAAATGGGTACATAAGCACAACCATATTGACCAAAATTCTTGAAGCCTTGATTTTATTATACCAGACTTTTGGTTATAAACAAAATTAACCAAAATGCTTGTTTTGTTTTGAGATCTTTTCATCATTCTGGGGTGATGAACGATATTTACGTGTTGGATATGCATGTATAATGTTTATTTCTTCATATTTTTGTATTATCTTGGAAGCTTGCTGTGTGTATTTCATCATCTGAATTTGTTCTTTTTCTTTTTTTGAATTGTCGTTAGCACTCCCATGTCTCGCATAAATGCGCTAGTGCATGCAACTTGCTTTGCTGATGCATCAAGGTATCTACTGAGCTTAATTTATTACAGACTACAAAGATTATGTTTTGAGTTGCTAATTCTGTATCACCTTTGTTTATTATAAAGCAGCTGTTTAACAACCATTTTTTTTCCTCTTAAATGTTTTAATCCCTAAAAACGTTTTTTCTAAAATAAACTCTATCGTTTTTCCACCTCAGTCTATATTTTTAAAAAGGTTTCTAGTCGTCAAATGGACTAAAGCAAACTATTTCTTATTAAATGTTACGACTAAAAACGAAATAAATTTAAATAAGGACTAATTTAAAAATCATCTTATTTTAGGGATTAAAAATATATTTAAGACTATTTTTATGTTTTCTTTAACTTTAATTTTGGTCACTCCAGTTCATCAGATGCAGCATTAGCATATGTAAAGCTCATTCAACATTTAGCAGTCTTTAAAGGATACAAAGGTTAGATTGGTTGCATAAAATAGAATAGATTCCTGCGGTCCTGCCCTTATATGTGTGTGTGTGTGTGTGTATAAATTCATTAGTAATGTAAATTGCCTTTTGTTCATACGAGTTGTTTTTTCTTTCTTTTATCGTGGATCTCTATAGAGTATTAGAGGATAAAAATCCAATCAATTACACAGCACAAGTTCCTTCTCATGCTTTTATCTGCTCCTTATTGTTCTTCTGTTTTCATTCTGTGTTTAGAGGCCTTTTCTGCCCTTAAAATAGCAGAAGAGAAGTTTCTATCTGTCTCAAAATCACAAATATTACTGCTAAAGCTGCAGCTGCTTCATGAGCATGCTTTACACGGGTAAGTAGTCTAGGTCAACAGTTATGTTCAGATTCTTAAATTCTGTAAGCAGCTGAGATTTAAGCACTGTTAATAACTTAATTGAGAATTATGCAGCGGACGTTTAAAGCTGGCCCAGAAACTGTGTGACGAACTTGGTGCTTTGGCATCACCTGTTACTGGTGTAGATATGGAGATAAAGACAGAAGCAAGCCTTCGCCATGCCCGTACCTTGCTTGCAGCAAAGCAATTCCGAGAGGTTTGCCCCCCTCTGTATGCTCTAAAGATTAGTAATATACAGAAAATCCTGATATTTTTTAAAGTATAAGTGCATATGTAATTGTTTCTTTGTAGGCAATTATGGGTCGAAATCTTGAAATACATTATTCTATAAGAATCCTTGCGGTATTGTCATTGATAGTGGTTCTACTCTGATGTGATATTTTAAATATAAGAAAATCCTGATATTTTTTAAAGTATAAGTGCATATGTAGTTGTTTCTTTATAAGTAATTAGGGGTCGAAATCTTGAAATATATTATTCTATAAGAATCCTTGCGGTATTGTCATTGATAGTGGTTCTACTCTGATGCGATATTTTTATACTCATGAATGGCTACTTTGCTGCTGAATTAATACCACCCCCTTTAAATGCATGCGTCGTTTGTGTATTGTCAAGGCCGAAATTGCTGGACCTTTATGTATTAGAGTATTTGGGTGGGATCATAGCTTCTTTGCATTTGAGGAAAAACACAGGAGTTAAATCAATCATTTTTTACTAGGCTAAATTGAGAACAGAAAAATTATTGTTTTATTTAATTTTTGAATAATGATTTTCTTTTCCAGGCAGCTTCTGTGGCACACTCCCTTTTTTGCATGTGTTACAAATACAATCTGCAAGTTCAGAATGCATCTGTTCTTCTTTTGCTTGCTGAGATTCATAAGGTATGTGGTCACAGCTGTCTGACACACTATGCAATTCATGTAGTTGAAATCCAGCGATTTTATCTTGTTTGCTCTCTTTTCGGGTAACTTTCTGTTTAATCAAAATTTGCTGTTGGGTTACAATTGACCGTGTGGTGATATCCCCTCTGCGTTTCACCGCACAAAATGACAATTGTGTATCAAACTGTTAAAATTACGTGCTAAGCAAGCTATTATATGAATATTTAATAAACAAAGACATATGTTGGTGATGTCTCTTTAAGCTTGTAATAAGCACTCATTGGCATCACTCTTTTATTGAAGGAAAAATATTTGTCACGAGTCATTACTCTGCATGTTTTTATTTCTTATTGTTTAACTGTATGATGATTTATTTTCTTTTTTAATGCATTATCTATACATGCATTCCATGTTACTTGATGTATACTGCACTTCCAAACTACCAGTTTTCATATTGTTGTGTTCTCCACAGTTTGTTTGCTTTAAATCCCTGATTTTTATTATGTTTAATTTTATCAGAAATCTGGCAATGCGGTTTTAGGGATACCATATGCTTTAGCAAGCCTCTCATTCTGCATATCATTTAACTTGGATCTTCTAAAAGCCTCAGCTACTCTTACTTTAGCTGAGCTATGGCTCTCTCTTGGATCAAGCCATGCCACACGGGCACTGAACCTTGTCCATGGAGCTTTTCCGATAATTCTTGGTCATGGAGGTTTGGAGCTCCGCTCACGGGCCTATATCGTTGAAGCAAAATGCTATCTATGTGATACAAATTTCAATGGTATGTTGCTGAAGATTGTAGATGGTAGACTATTCAGACTATGCTATACATTGTTGCACCCAAAAGAAAAAGACTGCTATTTGTTCATTCAAGCTTCTTAGTTTCTAGTTTCTACATTCATATTTCATATGTTGTTTCTGCAAAGCTGAATTTATAATTCTGCAAGAGATATTAGCCAGATAGGTGGAGAACCATGTAAGAACTATTAAAAAATGGTGTCAGATTGAAACTTATGTGAGGTAGTTTTGGCAAGCTTTGAAAAGGTTAAATAAATCCTTGGGGCAATCAGACCCATGACTAATTGGAACTTTGGGCAACAATGAGCTTTAGCAATTTTGAGAGGATGACTGAACCTGTTTGAAAAATATTTTGTGGATTTTAAGTCATATAGCTTCCTGAGAGGGTGGAGGCCCTATCCCCCCCATCCCCGTTGAACTTTCAACTAAATCTCTTTTTGCTCATTTGAATTGTTATTTCAGTCGTTGAAGATCGCAATCTTGTGATAGATTCATTAAAACAAGCTTCTGAAGAACTCCAACCCTTGGAGGTAAGCAGACTTTATGCATTTCAGTCTTGTGCATGTGATTTTCCATTGTTTGTTTTCCATTTGAAAGCGAAAAGGAAGCATCTGTTTCACCTCTGGTTTTTACATGTGTCCTCTGACATGTATCAACATCCCATTTAGGTGTCCGTCTAATAAGATAACCTTTTCAATCCGATAGATCTCTGACACCGATAGGACACCTTTCCAGTGGGAAGAGACATTTTTAGTGATATATTGTGCCTTTTTTTTTAATAATGCGGTTGCAGTAGTTTGTAACTTGTTCTCTTTTTGATCTTTTATAATGATGTTCATAGATTATTTTATCCAATTATAACATGTTTATCTTTATCGGTACTGTACATTTTGGACAATATTGGTGTTTATTTGTCGGGTCAGGTTATTTACTTCATAGGCACTAATTATGTATATGAAACTAAAGATATTCATACTTTATTAGGAATAACTGTTACAATGATAAATTAAAGTGAAAGTGAGGTGTTATGCTTGCATATGGACTATAGATAATAAACTCTTTTTTTGAAGTTGATTTCATAAACCTCAGACATATGAGATCAGCTGTGTTGTGATGTGGAAAGTCCCTAATAAAATACCACCACGAAAGTTGATGTATTTGACAATTTTTTCTCTTGTTTTGCATCTCATCTTAGCAACTCTTTCTTCTCAACCTCCAAATCTCTAGTGATTATATTTTCTTCATGATTTGGTTTTCTTTTATCAAGTGGACAGAAAAACTGGCAAATAGAAAGATATTTCATATTCCCAGTCAAATTTCTATAATTTTGAAGTCCTTAGTACTAATTGGTTATTGTTGCTTCACTTGTGAATAAAATAAAATAAATGTGCTATTGCTCTTGCATAGGAAATACAATATGCTACTTGACTTCATTATCGTTACTGATTATAAAGTTACATTTTGAGTGCTCTGCAGTTTCATGAATTGGCGGCTGAAGCATTCTACCTGATGGCCATGGTCTACGACAAACTTGGGCAATTAGAGGAAAGGGAAGAAGCTGCAACTTCATTTCAGAAACATATATTGGCTCTTAACAATCTCCAAGATCATGATGATCCTCTTGTTAGTATATATTGAAAGTTCTGTTTACCATTTTTTTTTTTTTTT
>Ga0228711_1000401_pt1 | contig 51212 bp, 49 predicted proteins | sample MedpolnodulmetaG_2_FD_177996 | JGI IMG/M metagenome (GOLD analysis project Ga0228711, IMG submission 177996) | Root nodule microbial communities from Medicago polymorpha collected in Santa Monica, California, United States - brown nodules | ecosystem: Host-associated > Plants > Roots > Nodule... | reverse complement strand
AAATCCGACAGGACATCGATCGGCGTCCGGGCAGACTGCTGGCGCAGTTCCAGATCGTAGTGCTCGAGCGCCTGCTCGACGAGCCTGTTGATCGGCTGACCCGTGCGGCGCGCCAGCGCGTGCGCCAAATCCCGGGCCTTGCTGCTGCGGACGGACAGTTGCGGTTCGGACATTTGCGTTTCCTCGATCAAATCCCACCGAAGAATAGCGATTTCGGCATCAGATGGCAAGGAAATCACCTTCAGATGGCGCACTATCGATACTTGAATACTATCGATAGTGACGGAGCGTGGAAAACTGCCGTTCAGGTGACGGAAAAATTATGGCGTTTATCTTCCGTTTATGAAAATACCGCACGTTAATTCATATGGTTAATCGTTCGTGAATTCGATCGCAGGTGCCGGCGAAGTGGTACGTGGGGCAAATCGGGTGGCGGGCCGGATGGGAGGATCTTGTGGGTTGTTTGTGCAGCGCGATTGCGTTGGCGCCCGTTCGGGGCGACCATCGTCAGGAACGGAGGCCCAGGATGCACGGGATCAACCTTGACGCCTTGAGTGAAGCAGAGCTGATCGCCTTGCACGATGCGGTCGTCGATCGGCTCCACTTTCTGCATCAGCAGAAGACGACGCATGCCTTGCTTGACCTGGCGATCGGCGAGCGCGTGATGTTCGAAGACAATAGCGGACAGACGCAGGGCTGGAATCGTCATCCGCCGAAACCGCAAAACGGTGACGGTGCACGGCGACAATGGTCGGCAATGGAATGTCTCACCGCAGTTGCTGCGAAAGGAAAAGCGAACTGATGAAGGCCAGAGCGGCAAGCTGGTGCCGTTTTCGAGAAAGGCCTGATTTAGCTCGCCATCATGACGAGTTGCGACAAAGGCGGAATTGGCCGTCCCGGGCTTCCCAAGCCGAGACGATCTCCCAGGAAATGATAGAATGAAATACCAAGCTTTTGGCAGGTCTTCATCAGCCCGAGCATGACGTCGCGGGCAATGCGACCGTTCAAGCTTATGGTGCCGCCGGAAATCTTTCGCCTGGTGACGAAGGAACGAATATCGTTCTTGGACGCGTTGGTGTGCAGTGGAATAAACGGGTGCTCCAGAACCTTGAGCAGTTCATCCCTGCGTCGATGGAGGCGCAAGAGCAGCTTGTCGAGCGCCTCATAGCCGGTACGTCGCGCGAATATTTTGTCGAACCTGCGTCGAAACCCGGGGATCAAATGGGTGAAGGCTGTTGTTTCCAGATCTTCAGCGCCTTGTAAAAGCGCCAGACGAGGTCACGGGTCGCCGTGATCAGCCGCTCTTGTTTCGGTGTCGCCGGCATCAGTTTCTGCAACAGGCGTTCGGCATGGACCCAACACAAGGCATGGTTGGCGACACGGAACTGACCCGCATCGTCCGAAACGATCACCGTGCTGCCGAGCAGGCCGTGATGGCGGATGGCGCCCCAGATCGCCGCCTCCGCGACAGGACGCAGAAGCTGTCGGTCGAGGATATCGATGCCCTTGCTGGCCAAATGCTCGAGGAACGCAAGCTGATCGGTGAATACTGCAGGGGGATCGGTCTTGAGCCTGGCCATGGTCGCGTGCTCGAAGCCCTGCGCCTTCAGCCAGTTCATCGCCGCGTCATTGAGAACATAGCCCTGATGTCCTGCCCGCAGGACGGACAGGAAATTGAGCCGCGCCTTCGACAGGCTGGTGCGGAAGGTGGAAAAGCGCTCGCCGCCAATCTGGGTGGTGAAGGCATTGCGCCGATTGTGCCGTGCACCGGTATCGTCGACCGTGATGAACGGCGCCGACACCAGCCCGGCATGCAGAACCGCATTGTCTTCCTCGACGAAGGGATCGAGGCCGGTGGTGAGCAGCCGGACGACCTGCCGCTTCGAGATCTCGACGCCGATGCTGTTGAGGATCGCTGTCAGGCGCGGCGTCGTGACCTGCCCCTGGGTATGCAGCGCCAGACAGGCGCGGCGCAGGTTCCGACCAAAGCCGCTGGAGACCCCTTCCGGCAAAGGGGCGACGATCACCTTGCCTTCGGGCGTCAGCCAGCGTTCGCGGCGATAGTTCACAAGTTCTGCCCCAAGCACCAGATTGCGCACGAAGAAGCTCTTGTAGCCTTTGAACCGAGAACCTTCAGGCGCATCGACCCTCAGTGTTACGGTCCGCGTAATCCGGTTCCTGTCACGCTTGGGGCCGCGTGGCGATTTACCGGCCGCATGATCACCGTTACCAAGTTCTGTCGCCTTCTCCATGCCGGACGGTCGAAACGGCGGACGCGGCGGCACGTTCTTCAGGCGCGCAATCTCGTCGCGCAACTGTTGGTTCTCAGCCTTGAGACGTGAATTGTCGAGCCGAAGGTGGGCATTGTCTTCCCGCAAGGCTTCGTTCTCGGATCGCAGTGTTGCGACCTCGGCCTTGAGCGCGTGCAGTTCTTCGACAAGGCCACCGACGAGACGGCGCATCGCCAGCAGCGACAGCGTCTCAACATGCTCGACCGAGGGCAGCCGCTTCTTCATGGCTGGAGGGAATCATGATTTGCCCACTCGGCGGAATCGGGGCCAACGCACTTTGGAGCCAAGCCCGAGCATTATGCACAACTAACTGAAGGTCGCGCTCTGTCAGCGCGTGCCACCCGATTTGCCCCACGTACGCGAAGTGCTCTCGGACATCTGCGCTGGTAGGTATCGACGAGCGCGTCGTCCGCTCGCCGGTCGGCGGGGGCTGGATCGAGCGCATGCACTTCGCCAACGCTTGCGCTTCGCTGTGCTTCGACCGCGAACTTGTCCACCTCGAGGACCTCTTCCTGCACGACGCCAGCCACGATATTCGCACGCCGACCCATGAGCTCACGATCGCCGCGACGTACTCAGGACCCGCCGGCGGCTTCCATGGCAACCGCCCTGCTGGCGGTCAGCGCGGGGCCTGCGCAGCCTCCGCGGGCAGGGGTGGCCTGTAGCATCAGACGGTATCGACATCACCGTAGCGAACAACGGCAACGGGACCGATGTCGAAGCGGCCCGGGGAGGGGAACGAGTAACCGACATTGGCCGCCATCGATGCGGTGCTTGCCCGATGGGAGGCGGCGATTGAGGACGCAAAGGCGCCGGGCCGCACGCGAGAAGGATCCGCGATAGTGCCGTGGCGGTCTGGATCGCATCGAGGAGTCGAGGTACTCCAGCGTCCCGCCAGAATACCAATTGGTTTGCGCGTGGTCAGTTTTCGCTGGAACTATACTTTACGCCACCACTTGAAAACGAGCGTCGACTCCCATACCCATCCCTTAGATTGTAGTCGGGGGATACATAGTGGTAGATTTTAGGAAGAGGTTGGGAAGCACCGAGGCGAAAAAAGTCGTCGATCCTGTAGCGCTCTATGAAACGCTGGACCGGGCGACTGATAAGGGTCCGCTTCGGCCAGCACAAGAAGCCGTCTTAGGTGATTGGTTCAAGAACTACGGGGGTGACGTTTCCGGCGGCAGCAAGCGAGATGTGATCATCAAGCTTCATACCGGCCAGGGAAAAACCTTGATAGGGCTTCTCATTTTGCAGTCGCGATTGAACGACAACAGACGGCTATGCGTATACCTATGCCCCGATAATTTCCTTATTGAGCAGACCTGCGAGCAAGCAAGCCAGTTTGGAATAAAAGTCAGTACGGTAGAGGACGACCTTCCCGACGATTTCTTGGCCGGCAAGAGTATTCTGGTCACGTCGGTGCAAAAGTTGTTCAACGGGCTGACAAAGTTTGGTCTTCACAGGCAATCAATAGAAATAGATACGATATTGATGGACGATGCACACGCGTGCTCTGACAGGATCAGAGACGCTTGTAAGATTAAGATTTCCAAAGACGAACCGGCTTATCACGCATTATTTAAGTTGTTCTCTACCGAGCTAGAGCTTCAGGGCGTGGGTACTTTTGCGGATCTCGAGAACGGAAAAAGAGACGCGTTGCTCCCGGTGCCTTATTGGGCTTGGATGGCCAAAGAAGGAGAGGTAGCCGCAATATTATCAGCAGCTGCAGACAAGAAGTCTATCAAATTCACTTGGCCGCTACTGAAGGATAGATTGCGACTTTGCCAGTGCATTTTTTCCGGAGCTGCCCTCGAAATTGAGCCGCATATTGCTCCTTTAGAGGACTTTGGCTCTTATGCCCGCGCCAAACACCGAATCTTTATGTCGGCAACTGTGACCGATGATTCATTCTTAGTAAAAGGACTCCAGCTCTCGCCGGATACGATATCTAATCCGTTGACTTACGCAAAGGAAACGTGGTCCGGAGAAAAGATGGTCCTCATTCCTTCTATGATGCATGAGGACCTTGATCGGGCAAAGATCGTCGCGTGGCTAGCACCAGTCAATCCGAAGCTGAAGTTCGGCATCGTCGCACTTGTTCCCAGTTTCGCAAGGAACAAGGACTGGGGTGCATACGGTGCGAAGACCGTTGATAAGGACAGCGTGTCAGAAGCGGTATCAGATCTGAAAAAGGGGCAATATGGCACCCCCTTAGTGCTTGCGAACCGATATGACGGTATCGATCTTCCGGACAATACGTGCCGAGTGCTTGTTTTTGACTCTCGGCCATTCTCAGAGAATTTAACGGATTTGTACCAGGAGCATTGCAGGCCTGAGAGCGAAGCGACGCTGATGCGAACCATTAGGTCGATAGAGCAGGGGATGGGCCGGAGCGTTCGGGGCGAGAAGGACTATTCGGTCGTTGTGGCTATTGGTGCTGACCTTGTCCGCACTCTGCGCGACGTGAGTTCTCGCAGATATTTGTCATCACAGATGGCAACGCAGATTGAGATCGGGTTGGAAATTGCCGAAATGGCGCGAGAAGAAATTGCGGCCGGCAAGGAGCCTCTGGCTGCGCTTGTCGGGCTCATCAATCAGTGCCTAAAGCGAGATGATGGGTGGAAGGATTTCTATGCCGACCAAATGAAGAAGGTTGCTCCGAAGGGTGCCAACAAAGAGATATTGGAGTTGTATTCCCGAGAGCTCGCCGCCGAGCAGGCCTACGCGGCAGGCGACTACAATCGAGCCGAGCAAACAATCCAGAAACTTCTGGATGACGGTCTAGCCCACCCTGATGATAGGGGATGGTATCTTCAAGAGAGGGCTCGCTATCTTCATGATGGAAATCGCGTCGAGGCTCAGAAGCTTCAGGTAGCAGCGCATCGAAACAACAAGCTTCTGCTTAAACCTCCGACAGGTGTCACTGTTACGAAGCTAACGATCGTGAGCCAAGGACGCACGGAGAGAATAGCTAACTGGGTAAACAAATTCGAATCTTATGCGGATCTAGACGCAACAGTTTCCGATATTTTGGGACGTCTGGTGTTTGGAACGAAAGCTGAAAAGTTTGAGTCTGCGCTCAACGAGCTGGCGTTCGCGCTCGGCTTTGCTGGAGAAAGACCCGACGCAGAATGGAAGGAAGGTCCCGACAATCTTTGGGCATTGAATGATATCCAGTACCTATTGTTTGAATGCAAGAGCGAGGTGGACACGACTAGGTCGGAAATCCACAAACGTGAAACGGAGCAAATGAACAGATCTGCAGCGTGGTTCGATAAACACTATTTGGGAATGAAGGTAAAGCGGCTGATCGTGCACCCTGCTAATAAAATCCAAAGTGCTGCTGCCTTTACGCACGAGGTAGATGGAATGCTGGACAGCAACCTCAAAGCTTTCGTGAGATCTGCAAGGGCATTTTTCAAGAGCTTTGAGAACCAAAATCTTAAGGATCTATCCGTTCTACACATACAGGGTCTAATTGATGCGCATCATCTATCTGTTGACAATCTAATAAATAGGTACTGCAGCAAGCTTAAGAACGTTAAATAAGACATCTCGGCTATGCGTAATCCTTAGATCGCCGTTCGCGCCGACGGAGTTTCGTCGGCGCGAAGAACATGCGTTCCGTTGTATCATCGACAATATGAGGAGATCATGGTCGCCGAAGTCGGTCCATGGGCGAAAGAGAAATTGGATATCCTGGCCCGATATCTCGACTTTTATACGAAGGTGCTCAAAAATCAGCCGTGGCGCACGATATATATCGACGCTTTCGCTGGCGGTGGCAGTGCGAAGGTGCGAATTAAAAACGAACCTGCAGCAACTTTCGACCTACTCGAGCCAACTGATAGCCAGGACGGTGAACAGGAGGAATTTCTCCATGGATCGCCCAGAGTAGCACTTGATATCGCCAATCCATTCTCACGCTATGTTTTCTGTGAGCCCGCTGCCAAGCGCGCCGTAGAACTCAACGAACTTGAAGCCGAGTTCAGCAACAGCCGACAGATCAAATTACTAAAGGTACCGGCGGCTGAAGGGATCGCTTGGGTCACCAGTCAGGCGATCTCAAAGAAAACACATCGAGGCGTGGCTTTCCTTGATCCCTTTGGGGCAAGGCTTGAATGGTCGAGCGTCCAATCTTTGGCCGACACCGGTTTGTTCGAAGTCGTGGTGAATTTTGCCCTGAATATGGCGATTAATCGAATGCTTCCCAACGACGGCGATGTGCCGGTTGCGTGGGCCGACACGTTGGATCGATACTTTGGCAGCCACGAATGGTTCGAGGAGGTTTACTCATCCGACGCTCACGGCCTGTTCGCCTCAACAGAAATCCGTAAGCGAGACGACTATTCCGAGCGATTGCTGGAATTATACCGACGCAACCTAAAAAACGCATTTGGCTTCGTGTCGACACCGAGGCTCATCCGCAATACGCGGGGCGCACCGCTTTATTACTTGCTGTGGGCTGGCCCGCATCGCAAAGGGCTTGAGGGCGCGGACTACATACTGAGAATGGGGGATAAGCTACCCAAAATCCGGAAGGGGTCTACTTAGATCTGACCGCTTTCCACTCATCGGTTTTCAATCGGTCGTAGTATTTGATGGAATGTCCGTTGCGGGTTCAGACTGATAGTATCAGTTACCTTGATGGTGCTGGCTTTGCGCCGCTCGCCTCCGGATTTGGTCGTGACCTTGAGGTCGGGATGCCCAACCAGCGATGAAAGTATGTCGGCTGAATGCGCAGGCGTCAGGTTGTAGATACCCTCATAAAAGTCGAGGACATTAATCGCGTGGCCCCTGTCGGTAAGAAGTCGCGGGATATCGTCTCGTAGTTGGTCAACCGCCGTTGTGCGCCCGGCCCGGTCAAAAAGATAAAGATGGCCGTCGGTATGGCGGGAGTTATAACTTAGCATGTTGAGGCCGGCCCTGCCGAAATGGGCCTGGGCGCTGCTGTTGTCATGCAAGACGTTGTTATAGACTTGACGCGCGCGGTAAGACTTGGCGAAGTGGATAAACCAGTAGCGCCATCCGTCTGGATTGTGGATGGAGAACGGACTCACAAATGGCGCGCAGACCTGAAACGCGTCGAAGACGAGGCGTTCAGCGGTCCCCAGCCACCGTTCATTGCTCATGGGAAAGTTCAACTGCTCGATGTCTCGCATTGGCAAGTTCAGGAAAGCCAGTTGTGATAGCAAAAGCTCGGGGTTTGTTCGGCTTAAGAACGCCAGGAATGACTGGATGCTAAAGGTGTAGAAAATTTCAGATTGGTAGGTCTGGATTATATCTACCAAGGTTGTGCGGTCGACATAGCTATGCCCGCATTGATCTAGGTTGAACAACGCGTTCGTGATCTTCGCTGATGTCAGGATTGTTTTGATCTTCGGGTAGGCGTCTTCGAACACCTCGTTTAGAAAGCTCGTTTGAATTCGAAGATTTTTGCTGGTTTCCTTCACTTCGGCAAGCAGTGGAGCAATGTTTTGCTTCAGCAAAGACGCCGCCACCGGGTCTGCGTCATTCAGGATCAGGTGGCATTCTAGGTCGATGAAGGGAAGCCCTTCGATCGCCCGCGCCAGGTTTATCTCCTCAGCAGCGGCCTTCACTCGGTCGACGAAGATAAGCGGTGAGCCAGGGGCGCCGCCAGCATATCGTCCGGCACCAGCGAAGCCGTCAACAATGGCGAAGCGAAAGCGTGGCTGCTGCGGGTGCTTACACCTGACGACTATATATTGGAGGCCATATTCGTGGAGAATCTTATGTTTTCGCTTCGAGTGCTCGTCGAGTTGTGCACCGTCCTCCCACTTATATCGTTTCCTGACCACTCATCCCCCAGTTACGAAAGTGTTTCGTGGTCAGCTCACAATACCGCTGGATGGGTTGGCATTTGATCCCATGTGCGCCCCTTGTATTCTCTACCATTTGCTTTTTTCGATCGCCGCTTATTGTCCTTGCCCCATGTTCCCCATTGCTTGAAAAAGAACGCCGTCTCGTGGTCCAGGCAACGGCCGTATATTTCATCGATCCACTCCTCCTGAATTGGGCGAGCAGATTTTCCACTTTCGCCGCCGACGATGGCCCAATGGATATTGGTAAGATCGATGGCGCCGACAGAACCGATCAATGGTTCGAAGGAGATAAAGCGAATGGCTGCAGGCACTTGACGCAGATGGTCAACGCGCTCTGCCACAGCTCCATTCTCGATGCTGGTTCCAAGCCACACGTTAGGCAGAACTTCGCCAATCACCTGGCGCACCACGGTAGCCATGCGATCTGGCCGTTTCGTGAGAATCTGGTAATTATGATGTGGCGTGTCGCGCATCACCTGCCAGACTTTTAAAATGAACTCATCGGTGACTGAATCATGGAAAAGGTCGCTCATGGAATTGACGAAAATCTTGCGAGGTTTTTTCCATGTATGCGGAATAAGGAGGGCGGCCTCATCTTCTCTGACAACCCCGGTCCAGACAGTTCTGGCTCCACTCGTACGGGTTAAGCCCACGTATTTGTCGACATGCATGGCCTCCAGTCGCTTAGCCATGGCCATAGCATAGCAGTTCGTGCATCCGGCCGACATGATGGTGCAACCCGCGACCGGGTTCCACGTTGCGTCGGTCCATTCGATCTGCGTCTCAGCCATTTGCAATCCTCCGATGGTTCGGCGATATGACCTCAACATACCCTTAATTACCGTTAATTTGCAGCATTCGTCTTTGGATTGTAGGAATGATGCCGGCGCATTCTTTTCTGGATGACCCTCCCTCGCGACTCGAGCTGAATCTCTATGGCAACTTCCTTTCAGGTCTCGTCCGATCTGTTACCTTCCTCCGGCCATACACCGACCTTTTCTGCGGCAGGACTTGGGACGGTTTTAGCGAGTAGCTTCGACGCCAACCTCCTCGCCAACCGTTCGCGATTTCCGTTCCTCACCCGCGGCAGGACACTTCTGCTCGTCGCTGATTTCGGCGGCCATCATCAAAAGCAACATTTTGATACCTACACCTTTCTGATCTTGGACCTCGCCAAGAACCAAGAATGGTTGGCGCAGCAGCGCCGATTTCGCAATGCTATCCTTCCGAACCGCCGCCGAATGTCTTTCAAAGCACTCAACGATGGAATGCGGCGTCAGGCGCTGGTTCCGTTCATGCAAGCGGCCGCTGGCATCGAAGGGTACTTGGCACAGTTTGCCATTTCGAAAGCGGGTGAAGCACTTTTCACCGGCCTCGCCGAGGATGAGGTGGGTGCCCAATTATTGAAACGATGGAAGCCGAGTGTGCAAGAGCGCCTGTTACGAGTTTTGCACCTGAGCGCTTTTCTGCTGTCAGGCCTGTCATCGCCGGGACAAGACGTCCTTTGGATTATCGATGAGGACGATATTGCCGCGAATGTGAACCTGCTTACAGATCTGACGCAACTCTTCATGCGAGTCATGACTTCCTATTTTTCCCATTCCCTCGGTCACATTCGATGCAGCACGACGGGCATCGCAGACGATGGAAGTCTAGTTCTTGAAGACCTTGCTGCCATCGCAGACCTCACCACGGGCGCGCTAGGCGAACTAGGTACAGGGTTTGTCAATGAAAAGGTGTTTCCCCGAAAGAGTCTGATTACCCCTTTACCCAAACAACTCACATGGAAGACAAGCTTACTTGCGTCGTGGATGGCGACGCCCGGATTCCCCATTCGTCGTCACACGACGATCCTGGAATTGGGTTCAGGGGCAAAAAACACTCGTATCTCGACCTTGGGGTGGAGGATATACGAGAGAAACTTTGCTGCGGCGCCTTAGGCGACTGGATTTTCGATGGGCCGCGGTTGCCCGTCAACGTGTTTGCTTACCTTCTTCTTCACTATCGTCGACGTTTCGTCAACTTATCAGTCACTTGGTTGAGTGGTCGACGGATCGCCGGTTCGAATCGGAGGTTGGTTAGTCAGCTTTCGGCCCAAGCCGACATTCGCACTCATGTCGCTATCGTGGCATTTCCGTCAAAATACCATGAGTTTGGCAAGGGCGGTATCGGGTCCCTTCTCCAGAGAGCTTCGAACTCGGCTTTCTCGAACTCGCGCTGGACGCAGATTCACTCTTCTTCCGCGGTTTCCTTGGCCACGGCTAACCGGTCGCGCGCCCGCGTCTCGGCGTGGTCCCACCACGGCAAAAATGCGCCAGGGGTGAATGGGTATCGCTTGACTTTCTCCGGCATGTTGCCCAAGTCGCGGCGGACTTCACGGGCTCCCCAACCTGCGTAGCGATCCTCGGTCGCCGTTTTGAACGTCGCAAGCATTTGGTCGCCGTCGGAGTGCCCGAGCACATACTCCAGTTCGTTTATGGAGACGAATAAGGGCGTCCGCTTGTCGGCCTCCGTCATTTCCGGCTCCTTCACCACGGCGATTTTCTCGGCCTCCTCGATCATCTTCTTCCGCAGCTCTTTGGAGGTCTGTGTCCACGGCTCCATGGTTAGAACGACGGCATTCACCTCTTCCGCCAACGGGACATTGATGATGCCGCGCCGGACGTGCGAGAAAAACCGCCACAGTTGAAACACCGCATTGGCAATCTGCTTGTACTGGTCCCTCGCGTCCTCGGCCGGGTCATCGCCATACTGAGCCTGAAATGACAGCTTCGTTGCCTTGCACTCGAACACCGACACCACCTGACCCGCGCGCTTCAAGAGAACGTCCGGCGTTTCCGCGTCACTGTTCTTGTGTTTGTACTTGATGGCCGGCTCCGGATCGAACTCAGGGCAGTAGGCCTTGATAACTTCGCGTGCATAAACCTCGAACCGCGTGCGGGCGTGGTTCATCACCGATGTACTCGCCCCGATGAGGTCATAATACAATCCGACCGTCGCCCGCATTAGTACCAGCTCGGGGAAGGGGGCGATGTAGTGATTTTTGGCGCCCGTGTATCGGATGATAGGCTTCATTCGCAGATAGCTCGGATGGTAGGCCAACGGGATGGGGCCAAGCGAATTCCGGAACTTTGCATATAGCGCACGGGATTCCGCGCGAGCCCGATACAAGTCCTGCGACACCATAGCTAAGGTCTTTGCGATAGCTCCGTCTGCTACCGCGAAGGGCACGGCCTCAAGCGCCGGATTAAACGGGGAAAGCCCCATCTGGACGTAAAGCGCGAAGGCGCACCCGACGAAATCTGATACGGACAGGCCGTATGTATCTTCAAAATGCTTGGCGCAGGGCCCATCGCCATAAATGAATATGTGCCGATAGACGCTCGCAATGTTGTCCCAGCCGGTCTGCCATGGAAACTGCCGATGACCCAGCTTATGAAACTCGCGCATGATGGTGTCGAGGTTGACGTGCTGCCGGCTTTCGTCGTCCTCGACCTTCTTCACCAGATTGAGAAGGTGCGCGAAGTGGCTGAACTCCTCGGTGTCAATCGGATCACGTACATGAGCCGGAAACACGTATTTTGGCGTGTTCAATGTGAGCGTGACCAGCGTTTCCATTTCCCATTTCGGCGCGAAATACAATGAGCCAATCTGGGCGTTGTACGCCTCCCTTGGGAAACGGATGTAGTTGCGGGCTATAGCTGCCCGCTTCCCCTGTAGGGTGTGCATAGCCCATATCATCACCAAAAGTCGCACATCATCCGTATCGGAAAGGCGCTTCATAAGGGCGGCAAGCGCCTTCGTTCCCTTCGGATACATATCCATTGGGTTCTTGCTGAACCGAACCGGCGTTGGCGGGCGCATGAACCTCACAAAGCCGGATTTGATGAACACGCTTGATTGTCCTCCAGAGGCTTCCATGGCTCTTCGTGATGTGGTCGCGCGATAGCCGTCATCATCCATGGCGAAGATGTATCAGATTCTCTGGCCAACCACCGATTGGTTCCGGAGGAAGCACCGGTATCCATACCCCAATCCACAAAAAGGATTAGAAAACAAGACGTAGCCGTTGCTTTCCTGCACCGTCGATATAGCTTTGCGTCTCGGCTGGGGGACTGCATGGCGGATTTCGATTTCAGGAAGTATTCGGACGACGAACGGCTGTTGTTGATCTCGTTCGAAAACGGTGGGCCCATGACTGCGGCTCAAGTAGCGGCAATCCTCAAGGCGTTGGACGCTGACTACAGACGTATGACCGGTAGAGAGCTGGTACTTGCTCGCCTCGAACTCGGTTCGACCTGGATATGGCTGGCCGATATCGCCACCAGTGCCGGCGGATGGATCAAAGGCACGGCTGCGGTGGTGAAGGCGACGCAAGACCTCGCATCGTTCGCGAAGAAGCTGCGGGAAGGCTTCAAGCCGAAGCAAAAGCCGGTTCCGCTAAATCAGCTCGGTGCGTTCGATGACAGCGTAGATCGGTCTATTACGGCGATGGCGAAAGCCTCGGAAGAGACACACAGCACCATCCGCATGAGGAAGACCATCACCACCGATGCCGGGACCGAAACGATTGATATCGAGGTGACGCCGAAAGAGGCAAAGGAAGCGCGCAAACGAGTCAAGGACAAGCCCAAGACAGCGACACTCGCAGCACCAGATGTTCCAAAGGCGATTGCTCACCACGACGAGTTGGTCGGCACGATGCGCGCTTTGCCACAGCTAACCGGAGAGTTGGAAGCTGTCGTCCGGGCGCTCGTCAACGCTGCGATAGTCAATGGCGGCGCATATCTTGTTGAGCAGGTGGCCGGTACGTTGGAAGCGGAAGGCCGGTGGGATATTGCCAGCATAATTCGGCAGCATCTTGATGGCGGACGCGGCTTCGTGCGCGTCGACAACTGAAACAAATCGGCTCTGGCAGCTTCAAGGCGAATGTTGCTGCTGGTAATTCTGCAACCACTTCAAAACCGGTGTTTCGAGTTTTTTCTTGGTGCCCTCCGAATCCATCAAACATACAACTCTTCAGATGACGGGTAGCTAAGCCTCGACCCACCGCGCTCGCGTAGTTGTCCGCTATTGGCGCGCGAAGCTGCCAACTTGCCTAGTTGATCGAATGTCCGCGTCTGGCCAGCGCCCATGATAGCTTGACTGGCGGACGAGGGCGCAGTGCTGGGTTCACAGACTGGACGTCGCCTGAGGGTCAGGGAGCCGTTCTTCCACGGAGCCCTGTGCAGGGCTTGTTGCGAGGATGTTCACGTTCTGTGCCAAGAAGATCGCATAATGTATCGACGGGAATTCGCTGGGGAGGTCCGGCGGCGTGAGCGGGCGCGACCGGCTCACGTGCTAGGTGGGGTACTTACCTCAATCTACGAGCCTCGGGCTCGGACTTCTGCAGTACAAAGTCGGCGCAACGCTCGGCAATCATGATCGATGGGGCGTTGGTATTGCCACTGACGAGCGTCGGCATGATCGAGGCGTCTGCTATCCGCAGGCGCGGCACGCCGATTACCCTGAGCCGAGTGTCTACGACCGCCATCTCGTCCCGACCCATCTTGGCCGTGCCTGAGGGATGATAGACGGTCTTCGCGATGGAGCGCGCGTGATACTCGATCGCAGCGTCAGTTTGCGCTTCGTCCCCGGGCGCCAGTTCACGGAAGCCGAGCGCTTTCATTGCCGGGGCGGCGAGAATCTTGCGGCCTAGCTTGATGCCGCGCACCAAGGTATCGATATCGGCTTGTTTGGTGAGATTGTTCCCGACGAAAACGATTGGATCTTCTGCCTTTGCGCTTCTGATCGATACTTTGCCTCGAGCTTCCGGTCGCAGGATACATGGGTTGATCGAGACGCCGTGGCCGTCCATCTGGCCGCGCGACGCATCGCCAACAAGTGCCGGTGTGACGTGAAACTGTACGTCGGGCCGGCCGCAGCCGGACGTGTCGATGAAACCGCCAGTCTCAACAACGTTCGACGAGAGCAGCCCCGAGCGGTTGAACAGATATTGTAGGCCGTTGACCGCCGCACGTATCCCCCTGTCCTGCCCTTTCAGCGAAATCGCCCGGTCGGTAATGCCATAAACCGAGGCGGTAATGTGATCCTGAAAGTTCTCTCCGACGCCAGGCAGATCGCGTAGCACCGGAATGCCGTGGGACGAAAGAAGGGCGGCTGGGCCAATGCCGGAAAGCATCAGAAGCTTAGGCGCGGCGAGGGCACCAGCGCAAAGGATGACCTCTTCTTTTGCTTTCGCCTTGTGGTCGATACCGTCAGCTGTCCGATAAGCAATCCCAGCGGCCGCGCCGTTCTCCATCAATATGCTGCGAACGGCACTTTCGGTACTGATCGTCAGGAGCGGTGATCCCCGAACAGCCTTCAGATAGGTTGCCGCCGTCGATCCGCGACGGGCACGAAACGTGGTCGTCTGGTAGAAGCCTATGCCTTCCTGGGACGCCCCATTGAAGTCATGCGAAAAGGGCAGGCCCACTTCCTGCGCGGCGCGGACGAAGGCTGAACTGATCGGGTGGCGGTGGCGCGGCTCGGAGACCTTCAAGGGCCCGCCGGTCCCGTGATACTCGCCGGCGAGTGTCTCGTTGTCCTCGCAGCGCTTGAAGACCGGTAGAACGTCTTCGTAGCCCCAGCCCTCGCAGCCAAGATCACGCCAGGTATCGTAGTCCTGCGCCTGGCCGCGAACATAGATCATTGCATTGACGGAGGAGCCCCCGCCGAGGGTTCGGCCCTGTGGCACAACAAGAACACGGCCATTGGCACCTGGTTCGGGTTCTGTTTCGTACATCCATGTACGCTTGGAACCGATCACGCGTACAAAGGTGGCGGGGATGTGGATGAAGGGCGTATTGTCCCGCGGACCTGCCTCCAGCAGAAGGACGCATTTGCCCGCCTGAACAAGCCGGTTTGTAACTACGCAACCGGCTGAACCGCCTCCCACCACAATGTAATCGAAAGTCTTCATCCGCTGTCTGATCCTCCACGGCCCACAGATAGAATGCGCCGAACGATGTTCAGCACACTGAAGAGGCCTCAGGCGCCGATGTGGCTGACGAATTTCACGGTTTGATAGGCATCGAGACTTTCCGCCCCGCCCTCGCTGCCATAGCCGCTATCCTTGATGCCCCCGAACGGCGTCTCCGCCGCGGCAATGCCGAAATGATTGATCGACACCATGCCGGCTGCAAGCTCGGACGCGAAGCGGTCTGCCACCGCCAGCGAGCGGCTAAATGCGAAGGCGGCCAAGCCAAAGGGCAAGCGATTGCTGCGCTTGATCGCCTCATCGACAGAGCCGACACGAACCAGTGCAGCCAGCGGCCCAAAGGGTTCCTCGTTCATGATGCGTGCCCCTTCAGGCACATCGGACAACACCGTCGGCTCGAAGAAGAAGCCGGCATTGCCAATGCGTCGGCCACCACATTCCAGCTTCGCGCCGGCTGCCACTGCGTCCTCGACAAACATTTCCATCGCATCGAGACGCCGCGGGTTAGCCAGCGGACCCATCTGCGTGTCTTCTGCCAGTCCGTCACCGACCTTAAGCGCCTTGGCTCCTGCGACGAAGCTATCCTTGAAGCTGTCGTAGACGGAATCCTCGATATAAAAGCGGGTTGGCGATGCGCAGACCTGACCGGCATTGCGATACTTCAGCATGACACCGAGCTTTGCGGCGGCTGCAATATCTGCGTCCGCCGCAACGATGTAGGGGGCATGTCCGCCGAGCTCCATCGTCGAACGTTTCATGTGCGAGGCGGCCGCCGCAGCCAGCGCCTTGCCGACCGGAACCGAGCCAGTAAAGGAGATCTTCTGAATGATCGGCGATGCAATAAGATATTCCGAGACCTCGGCTGGGATGCCGAAGACGATGTTTACGACACCATCTGGCACGCCAGCGTCCTGGAATGCCTTAGCGAGCTCGATGCAGGCGGATGGCGTTTCTTCCGGTGGCTTCGCGATCACCGAGCAGCCGGCTGCCAGTGCGGCGGAAATCTTGCGAACAAGCTGATTGATCGGGAAATTCCAGGGAGAGAAGGCGGCAACGGGGCCGACTGGCTCCTTGACCACGATTTGCCTGGCGCCGGGAATGCGCGAGGGGATCACCCGACCGTAGGAGCGGCGAGCCTCTTCCGCATGCCATTCGATGTGTTCCGGCGCTGCATTGGCCTCGCCCCGTGCTTCCGCAAGCGGTTTGCCTTGTTCACGCACCATGTGCTGAGCGATTGTCTCTGCGCGTTCGCGAACCAAAGAGGCTGCGCGCAGCATGACGCGGCAGCGTTCCAGAGCTGTCGTCTTTCGCCAGGTTTCAAAGCCCTTGTCTGCGGCGGCCAGAGCTTCATCGAGATCGGCTCGTTCGCAGACAGGCAGTCGCGCAATGACCTGTCCGGTTGCCGGGTTCTTGACCTCGGTTGTGCGGCAACCAGAAGGCGCGCGCCAGGTTCCGTCGATCAGAAGCGGTTTATCCAACATTGCTTATTTCCTTCGAATTTCCGTCATAGACGGCGTTCGGCAGGCTGCTTACGACCTGCACATATTCCTTCGCGATACGGGTGACGATTTCGGCCGCAGGCAGAACTTCGGAGACGAGCCCCGTGCTCTGGCCAGCCTCCACCTTGCCCCCACTTACGTCCCCGTCGAGGGCCGCGGCTTTTAAAGAACTGGCGACGAAGACCGCCTTGCGCTGATCGTCGGAAAGTCCTTCGGTTTCGGCCCTGGCCATCCCTTCGGCGAACTGATTGCGAATAACGCGAATGACCCCGAAACCGCGTCCGACCACCATCGTGTCGGCAACTCCGGCTTTCACTAGCATATCCTGATAGGCCGGATGCAGACGTGCCTCGCGCGACATCATGAAGCGCGAGCCAAATTGCGCAGCACCCGCCCCGAGCGAGAGAGCGGCAGCGAGCCCGGAGCCATCGGCAAAGCCGCCAGAAAGGATCAGGGGCATCTCGGGCACGGCTTTGGCGATCGCCCGACCGAGAACGAGTGTAGAAACCAGTTCCGGAGGCGGATGACCTCCGGCCTCGCCGCCAACCGCAATCAGCCCATCGACGCCTGCGTCAGCTGCCTTGCGGGCATGAATCTCACTCGAGACGACATGCAAGCAGATCGTCCCGGCGGCCTTGAACCGATCGATGTACTTCTTCGGCCCGCCCTGGGAAGCAATCAACACCGGGATGCGTTTTGCCAAGAGCATGTCGATGATCGCGTCAGCGCCAGGGCGGTAGAGGGGCAGGTTGACGGCGAAAGGACGATCGGTTCCCGCCCTGATCTCGTCGATTGCATCTTCGAGATCATGAGGATACATGGGGCCGGCAGCAAGAACACCAAGGCCCCCGGCATTCGACACCGCGAGTGGCAATGCCGAGTTGGAAGACGCCCAGGACATACCTGCTTGAATGATCGGCAAGTCGATGCCGAGCAATTTGGTGACGTTTGTCTCGATGCGCATGTCAGCCCTCGATGCCCACGAGTTTGCGCGCGTAGGCGGCAAGCTGCTTCTTCTGAATTTTGGAGCTGGCGGTCATGCCAATCGACTCGAAATCCTCGACGATCCAGACGTGGCGCGGCACCTTGAAGCCCGCCATTTCCCGCTTCGACCACTCGATGATCTCCGCCGGTGTCGTCGCGCAGCCGTCGTTGAGAATTATGAAGGCGGCGGTAACTTCGACTAGCCGTTCGTCCGGTACGCCAACCACGGCCGCCTGGCGGATCAGCTTGTTCTGATGCAACACGTTTTCGACATCGGCGGGCGATACGTTCTCGCCGCCCACCCGAACGATATCCTTCGCTCTGCCGAGAAACCGTAACCGACCGGACGGGTCCAGCGCGCCGAGGTCGCCGGTCGATAACCAGCCATCGGCGGACAGCGCGGCGGCGGTTTCTTTCAGTTTGTCGAAATAACCCTTCATGACGTTCCAGCCGCGCACCTGGATCTCGCCAGGTTCGTCCGGTCCTGCATCACGCCCCTGTTCGGTGCGGATGCGGACATCGATGCCGGTTTGAACTCGCATTGCGGCGCTGACCCGAACTACCTCTGGCTCCCACCAACAAGATTGCGCCACATTGGGAGAGGCTTCTGACAACCCGTAGCCAACGACGCATTCGCGTGCGCCGAGCTCGTCGATCACACGGCGAACGATCGTGGGGGAGGCCGCAAGCCAGGCGCCGCGCAGGTTGAGGTGACGCGACGGAAGGTCGGGATGCGTCAGGAGCATCAGCGCCATCGTGTCGTTACCCGAGAAATGCGTGCAGCGTTCCCTTTCCATCAGGCGGAGCGCCTCGCCGGGCTCGAAGCGGTCCATGCTCACCAGCGTTGCCGCGTGCTGCAAACATGACAGGATGGACAGTGTGGTGCCCGCTACATGGAAGAAGGGGCGGGCACTGTGGAAACGGTCGCCAGGCCGCAACCCCATTCGCAGGCCTGAGAAGAAGGCATTCGGCAACATGTTACGGTGCCGAAGCAACACGCCCTTGGGGAAGGAGGTTGTGCCGGATGTGTATTGAACGAGGAGGACGTCGTCGGCGTCGTCCTCTGGTTTCGTGCGCACCAGCGTGCTCGCGCACAGCTCCCGCCAGTTTTCCGCGGCAGAAGGAACATCGTCCCCAATCACCAGAACTCGCTGCAGGTCTGGCAAGGCATCGTGGGGGAGCGCACTATCTAGGCCTGGACATACCTCGCGCAGCATTGCGATGAAGTCAATCTTGAGGAAACGATCGCAGGTAACGAGCGTGGTCACGCGCGACTGCTTCAGCGCATACGCCATCTCGGCGGCAACGAAGCGGGTATTGATGGGGACGGTCACGGCCCCCATGGATCCGATGGCCAGGAAGATGACGACCCATTCGGCGGAGTTGCCGAGGCACAGCCCGACATGATCTCCCTTGCGCACGCCCGCTGCTGCAAGCGCGTCGCGGGCGTCGGCAACCCTCGTTTCCAGATCCTGATATGTCAGCCTCTCATCGCTTGCGACAATCGCTTCGACATCCGGCGCAATTGTCGCCGAACGGTGCAGAGCGGCAGAGATCGTCAAGGGGCAAGCGGCTTGGAGGTCGAGGTCGCTCATGTGCCGCTCTCACTGCCAAAGACTTCGGAGAACTTTTCGATACCGGAGCGCCAGTCGCCATCGGCGAGGCAGCGTTCGATTGCTGTCATCTCGATGCGGATACCGTTGCTGAGATTGGTTTCATAGCCGAGATCAACGGCCTGTTTGGACAAAGCCATGGCAAGAGGTGGTGCTGCGGCAATACTCTCGGCGATTTCCTGTCCAACCTTCTCGAGTTCGTCAGCCGGCACGACCCGAGAAACGAGCCCGCGTTGATAGGCTTCTTCCACCGGCATGGTTCGGCCGGTGAAGAGGAGCTCCTTGGCGTTCATGCGTCCAATCACCCGCTGAAGCCGCTGGGTGGCGCCGACGGTCCCCCATTGTGGCTCCGGGAAGCGGAAGGTGGTTTTCTGCGATGCCACGACGAAGTCGCAACTCATGATAATCTCGCCGCCAGAACCGACGACCGGCCCTTGCGTCAGCGCGACAATCGGCTTACCGCAGCGACCGATCGCGTCATAAGCGGCGAAGGAGGCCTGTCGGCGAGCGAGCACCCAAGCTTCGTCCTTGTCGGTGCGTTCCTTCAGATCGGCGCCCGCACAAAAGACCGGACCGTTGGCTGAGAGCAGGATAACCCGAACGTCCGGCTTTGAGTCCAGGCGTTGAAATGCCTCGCGAAGCGCGATGCACATTTCAAGATTGACCGCGTTGCGGGACTGCGGGCGGTTCAGGACAACGCGCGCGACGGCCCCGTCCTGCGTTACCGATACAGCATCGAAGCTCATCCGATCGCTCCTTCCTTCCGAAGCGCCGCGATCTCGGCGTCGGTCAGGTTCATCTCGTCTTTCAAAATGGTGTCGGTATCCGCGCCGAGCAGCGGCGGACAGCCTATCTCGGGGGAGTCGAAGCCTTCGAAAATCACAGGGGTGCGAAGCGCCTTGAACGTGCCCTCTGCCGGGTGGTCGAACGTGCCTACCATACCGCGCGCCCGCATATGCGGATCGTCAAGGATTTGCCGCGTCGTGTTGACTTCGCCGGCCGGGATGCCGACGGCGCGCAGCGCTTCGGCCAGCGGCTCGCGCTCACGTGCCGCGATCGCCGTGCGCATCTCGTCCATCACTCGTTTTCGATTGGCCACTCGCCCACCATTCTTGGCGAAGGCGGGATCGGCGCCGAGCTCTGGCAGGCCGAGCACATCACATAGTCGTCCCCAATGCTGATCGCTGCCGCTGATATGCAGCCATCCACCATCGCGGCACTGGAAGGCTGCTGAGGGAACGCGGCCCGGATGCTCTGTGCCCGAGCGGCCGATATCTTCATCCAAGGCGAAAAGGCGCGCGGCGGCCAATGCAAGCAGACTTGCCTGCACATCCATCATGGCAAGGTCGATATGGCAGCCCTTGCCACTGCGGCCGCTGCCGATGAGGCCGGTCAGAATGGCGATCGCGATCCACAGGCCGGCGGTTAAGTCCGCGATCGGCACGCCAGCCTTGGCCGGCGGCGTATCGGGATGGCCAGTCAGGTGCATGATACCGGACAATGCTTGAAACACCGTGTCGTAGCCGGCACGCTCCCGATAGGGCCCGGTCTGGCCGAAGCCGGTAGTGGAAACGTAGATCAGGCTTGGATTGAGCGCCGAGAGTTTGCCGTAGCCAAGATCGAAGCGATCCATGTCGCCCGGCAGGAAGTTCTCCAGCACCACATCGTGCTGTGCTGCAAGCCGTGCTGCGATCTCCTGCGCTTTCGAGGATTTCAGGTTCAACGTCAAGGAACGCTTGCCGCGGTTGAAAGCAAAAAAGTAGGCACTTTCGCCGCCGGGAAGACGCGGCTCGAAGACGCGCGATTCATCGCCCCCACCCGGCCGCTCCACCTTTGTGACAGTTGCGCCCAATTCAGCGAGAATCTGGGTCGCCATCGGGCCTGCCAGGACGCGAGAGAAGTCCAGAATACGGATGCCTTCAAGCGGTTTCATTTGGCCTCCGTGCGGAAGCTACGCATTTTAGCATTAAGCTCTCGGCCCGCGGCCATGGCTTGAGGGTAGGGGAGGTCTGCCACCTGATAGTAGAGCGCCTTTGCGGCCGACATGGCGAGCGGATTAGCCGCCGCCCAAGCTTCCGCGATCTCCACGGCCGTTGCGACGACCTCCTCCGGAGCCACGACGCGATTGCACAGGCCGAGCGAAATAGCTTCGTCAGCACCGATCAGGCGGCCGAGGCTGATCATCTCAAAAGCAGCCTTGCGGCCGAGCGACCGCTGTAGACCGGTCATGACGAGTGCCGGCACGATGGAATGCTTCAGCTCGGGATAGCCGAATTTCAGGTTCGTCGCCGCCACCATCATGTCGCAGCCGATGGCAAGCCCCGCACCGCCGCCGACAGCTGCGCCCTGTACGGCAGAAACGATGGGCTTCGACAGGCTCTGCATCATCGCCTGCGTCCGGCAAGTCAGATCAGCGCGCTTTTCAACCAGATCTTGGTTTTCCGGCGTCAGCGCATCGAACTCGGACAGGTCGGCGCCCGCGCAAAAACCGCGGCCACTACCTGCCAGCACGATCGCGCGGATCGCCGGATCCTCATCCGTGGCCAAAAGCGCGTCGTGGATCGCTCGGGTGAGTTCGGTATTCAAAGCGTTGAGCTTGTCAGGGCGGTTCATCGTAACGATGCGCACGGCGCCGCGAGTCTCGACGAGAAGAACGGAGGAAGATCGATTGCTCATGCCCTAACCCTATGCTGCCAGATGGCCGAAGCCGCTGCGTGCGACCCGGCTCAAGAGTTCACGTTTGAGGACGGCCTCGCAGTGACGGGAGGCTTCTTGCAGTTTCTCCAAGTCGAGACCCGTATCGATACCTTCGGCTTCGAACAGGTTAACGAGGTCTTCTGTGGCGACATTGCCCGTAAAGCCCTCACCGTACTTTATCTGCGCCGGATGTCCCCCGACGCCGCCGATGGCGCTGTCGAACCAGCGGCAGCCTGCCTCATAGGCGGCGTAGCAGTTGGCGAGCCCCGTTCCGCGACTGTCGTGGAAATGAGCGATAGGCGTCATATCCGGCAATTCGCCGGCAATCCGCTTGAAGAGACTTTTTATCGAGGCCGGCGTGCCATGACCTGTCGTGTCGCAGACGGAGACATGATCCACACCAAGGTTCTTAAAGTGGGCAAGATCGGCGAGCACGCTCGACGGATCTACCTTGCCTTCGAAGGGGCAGCCTAGCGCCATGGAAATCACCCCGATTAGGCGGAAGCGGCCGTCCGCCAATTTCACCATTTCCGCAACATTCGCCCACTGCGCTTCGCGGGTGGTTCGAAGGTTGCGCTGGGTGTGGGCTTCGGTGGCAGAAACCAGGAGGCTGATTTCGTCAGCGCCATGTCCGGCATCGAGATCGGTAATCGCGCGCTGAACAGCTTTGATGTTGGGGCAGGTGGCCTTGTATCGAGTACCTTGGCGTCTGGTGATGCCGGCCAGAACCTCCGACGCGTCCGCAAAGACAGGGACGTGCACCGGGCTGCTGTAGCTCGTCGCCTCAATCCGGGGAAAGCCGGCATCCGAGAATGCATTGATCAACGCAATCTTCTCGGCCGCAGACGTCGAAACGGTCTCGTGCTGCAGTCCATCTCGCGCAAAGCATTCGCAGATTTTGATTTCGCTCGCCATGCCTCACCTCCGTTCGGCTTGACGACAGAAATGTATTTATTCGTTCACACTGTCAACTAGTTTCTTGCCCATGCAACGACATGCCTCACTCTTCCTCCAGGCTCTTCAGGTCCGATTGTGAGGCGGTGTTGCGCAATTCGTGGTAATATTTGCTGCTTGTTCGGGTAACGCGGCGCAAGAGCTCTACAAGGATTTGTTGCTCGGCACGGCTCAAGGTAGCGAGCATTGCCTCGTTTCGCTCGAAAGAGTCTTCGAGGATGCTTCGCGAAAGGGCCAAGCCTTCTGGGCTTAGCGTCAGCAGGATGCTGCGCCCGTCCTGCGGGTTGGCGGTCTTCCTAATGTAGCCGCGCTCAATCATTGTCGAAACAGTGCGGCTCATTTGGCTTTTCAGGAGGCCGCTATGTTTCGCCAGTTCCTGTAGAGGCACCTCTCCAAGGTATTTTAGAACTGCAAGAACGCGCCACTCTCGTGGCGTAATGCCATATTTGGGCCGAATGGAAAGGGCTGCAATACGGGTCGAAAGGCCTGCCAAGCGCTGAAGCTGGAAACTGAAGAGGTCGCGGATATCGGGTTCCTTTTCCGACTGCTCGTGGAGTCGGTCGAAGTAATCCCCTGATTTTTCATTAAGCTGATCGCGGTTCCGCACGGCGTTTCCCCTCCGGGTGTGAATCGGTCTCTTTTCTGATCGATTTCTTTCGGCGACGCCAGCTTCGCCGAAATCTCGCAGAAAATTAGTTGACAGCGTGAACAATGTAGTTAATTTCGTCAACTAGATTGGCATGTGGCCGACGACTTGTCGACCGCGATGATCTCGCCAGAGGAGCGGCGGGACGGTCGAATCTGTTTTCGTGGAGGAGCAAACATGATTTCACTGCGGTATAAATCGGCCTGCCTCGTTGGTGCGGCCTTCATCGCGTCGATGGCGGTACCTGCTACAGCCGCCGATGCGACGCTGACAATCGCCGGTTTTGGCGGCAACCTGCAGACAGACCTGCGCAACACGATCTGGCAACCGGCGGCCGATCGGGCAGGGGTTCAGCTGCGCGAGGAGACCCACGACGGTCTGGCGGCGGTGCGGGTTCAGGTCCAATCGGGTTCGCCGACATGGGATGTGGTGCATCTCGGCGCCGACGAATGCGCCGTTGGCGGAAAAGAAGGCCTGTTTGAAACGCTCGACTACAACGTGATCGACACCGCTGGTTTCGATCAGCTCGGCTACGGTGACAACTGGATCGCAACGAACACGTATTCGGTAGTGCTCGCCTGGCGCACAGACGTATACAAGGACAAGAAGCCGAGAGGCTGGAAGGACCTTTGGGACGTGGAGAATTTCCCAGGCCGTCGTGCGCTGAGCAGCTATCCGCAGGAAATGATGGAAATCGCGCTCCTGGCTGACGGTGTTGAGAAGGACAAGCTCTATCCGCTCGACACCAAGCGCGCGCTCGCCTCTTTGGACAAGATCAAAGCGAATGTCGCCGTCTGGTGGTCCTCCGGCGCACAGTCTGCGCAGCTGATCAAGGACAAGGAAGTCGACATGATGGCGATTTGGGGTAGCCGTGTTGCCAATGTCATCAAGGACGGCGCCCCCGTCGAGTTCACCTATGAGGACGCCATTCTCGGCTACGGCTGCCTCGCCATTCTAAAGGGATCGCAGAATGTCGAGGCGGCGCAGAATTTCATCGCTGGTGTTGTGTCTCCTGAGGTCCAGGCGCGTATTCCGGAAATGATGCCATACTACGGTCCAACGAACAGCCGCGCCTTCGAAGTCAAGAAGTTCGCGCCCGAGGTGCTGGCCAAGTCGAACATGTCACCGGAAAACGTCAAGAAGCAAACCTTTTTGAACGCCAACTGGTGGCGCGACAATAATGTCCTCGTCCGCGAGGACTACAGCCTGTTGATGTCGAACTGACGTCGATCGCATACGGAGAACGGCAATGACATCGGGTGCAGTTTCGATCCGCCAGATCTATAAGGCCTATGGGATCTACAAGGCGCTGGACGGCATATCTCTTGATATTGCCGCCGGGGAATTCCTGACGCTTCTCGGCCCCTCGGGTTCGGGTAAGACCACGCTCCTGAATGTCATTGCCGGCTTCGAGAGACCGGACAGCGGTAGTCTACTGGTCGACAATACCGAGTTCATCACGCGGCCGCCGCATAAGCGCGATCTCGGCATGGTGTTCCAGAGCTATGCTTTGTTTCCGCACATGGACGTTTTCGCCAATGTCGCCTATCCGCTGAAGCTCAGAAAGGCGGATGCCTCGACGATTCGGTCGAAGGTGAGAAAAGCGCTTGAAACCGTGCATATGGCCCATCTCGCCGGGCGACGCATTCACGAACTCTCAGGCGGTCAGCGTCAGCGCGTCGCACTGGCACGCGCCATCGTTTTCGAACCAAAGCTCCTTCTAATGGATGAGCCTTTGTCGGCGCTCGACAAGAATTTGCGCGAACATATGCAGGTCGAACTGAAGCGTCTACATCGCACGCTCGGCATGACGACTATATATGTGACTCATGATCAGCAGGAAGCGCTGACCATGTCGGACCGCATCGCCGTTCTCGATCGCGGCCGCATCATGCAGCTGGATACGCCGAGGGCCGTTTATGACTCGCCGAACTGCAAGTTCGTTGCTGGCTTCATGGGCGACACCCGATTCGTCCCGGTAGAAAAGAATGGCTCGGATTTCGCCTTGAGCGGTCGACCACTGAAAGTTCGCGCCGCACCGGCAAAGGCCTCAAGCGACATCTTCCTGATGGTGCGCCCGGAGCGGTTGCGCTGGCACGGCACTCCCGAGCGGGACAATCGGATCGAAGGCAATGTCATCGATGTGATTTACCTTGGCGACAGCCATATGGTGTCCGTCGAACTGCCCCAAAGCACGGAGATTTCTATCCGCCATACCGGCGCGGAAACGACCTCCTTGCCGAAACCGGGCGATCGCCTTGCCCTTTGGATGACGCCAGAGTCCAGCGTCATCATCGACGGGGCCTGCTCATGACTGTGGCGGAAACTCATATGCCCTCAATTGAACTCAATACGGGCGTCCTGCAGCGGTCCCGCCGCAGAACAGGGCTTACCTCTATTGGGCTGTCTGCTCCCGCGTTCGTATTGGTCGTCTTGGTGCTTATTATCCCGTTCGCCTGGCTCGCGTGGATGTCGCTCTATGACGCATCGGGCGCTTTGTCGGCAGAAAATTATGCGCGTTTACTGCGCCCCGCCTATGTCGACAGCTTTCTGACGACCTTCAAGGTCGCGGCGATCGTCACCGTCGTCTGCGTCGTACTCGGCTACCCGGTGTCGTACCTTCTTTCCCAACTGCCGGAGAGGGTTGCGCAAATTTTGATGATCTTCATCATCCTACCCTTCTGGACGTCGGTTCTGGTGCGCACCTATGCCTGGCTCGTTCTCCTGCAGCGCCAGGGCCTCATCAACACCTGGCTGACGAATCTTGGGTTGATCTCGGAGCCGCTGCCACTCGTCAACAATCTGACGGGTACCGTCATCGGCATGGTGCACATCATGCTGCCCTTTTTGATCCTGCCCCTCTATGCCTCAATGAAAACGATCGACCCCATCTTGTTGCGAGCGGCGTCCAATTGCGGAGCTTCGCCGGCCCAGGCGTTTCGGCAGGTGTTTCTGCCTTTGTCCCTACCGGGCGTGGCGACAGGTGTGGCGCTGATCTTCGTGCTGTGCCTTGGCTACTATCTGACGCCGGCTCTGCTTGGCGGAGGGCGAGTGGCGATGTGGTCGACCCAGATCGCCGACATGATCGCCAAATTTGCAAACTGGGGGGCGGCCAGCGCTCTGAGCGTAGTCCTGCTCGTTGTCACCGGCACCATTCTGTGGATTGTAAACGCGCTGTTCAAAGCCGCCAGTGTAACCAGAGGAGGCGTCTGATGCTGAAATCTCCGGCCACCTTCAGCCAGATCACCCACGGCGAGCGGCTCTGGCTCTATGTCTTCGTTGGGATCATCCTGGCCTTCCTGATCATCCCGTGCCTGATCGTCATTCCGATGTCCTTTTCGGATTCCCAATATCTCGAGTTTCCACCCCGTGCGCTCAGCCTTCGCTGGTACGATACGTTCTTCTCCTCGCCGGAGTGGCGGCAATCGGCAATCGTCTCGTTCAAAGTGGCTGGCGCCACTACTCTCTTGGCGACGGTCCTGGGAACGCTAGCAAGTTATGGCCTCTTCAAGTCGACGAACCCGTTGAACTTCGTCATTCGCAGCGTTCTCATCCTGCCAATGATGGTACCGCTGATCTTTGTGGCGATCGGCGTGTTCTTTGTCTTCGCGAAGCTTGGTATGAACAATACGCTGACGGGCCTCATCCTGGCCCATACGACGCTTGCAATCCCCTTTGTCATGATTGCCGTGACCAATGGTCTCCAGGGCTTCGACTTCAACCAGGAGCGGGCGGCCCGCAGCCTTGGTGCATCGCCGGCCTTGGCCTTCTTCACCGTCACCCTGCCGCAGATCAAAATCTCCATCTTCTCCGGGATGCTGTTTGCTTTCATTACCTCATTCGACGAGGTAATCGTGTCGTTGTTTGTCTCCAGCGGCGCCAACTCGACGCTCACCAAGCGAATGTTCGCCAACATCCGCGACCAAGTTGACCCGACCGTGGCTGCTATTTCGTCCATGTTGGTGGTTGCCTCGATCGTGATCCTTATAGGCGCGCAGTTCGTCAAAAGGCCGAAGGCCAGGGCCTCCGAACATTGAGCTTCGCGGTCCATCATTCAACGACTGGCAGCAGTCGCCCTCAGGAGGAAACCATGCTTCAGAATTCGCTTCGCGCGCTCGATATTGCCGTGCAGATCCATCCGCAGACCAATCTCGCTTTGCACGAGAAGCTAGGCCCGACGATCATGTCGCGCGGCGAGGGCGCTTATGTCTACGACGATGACGGTAAGCAGTACATCGAAGGGATGTCGGGCCTTTGGTGCGCCGCTCTCGGCATGAGCGAAAAGCGCTTGGTCGAGGCCGCGACGCGCCAGATGAATACTCTGCCTTATTACCAGAATTTCGCCCATCGAACGACGGAGCCGGCCATTGAGTTGTCCGATCGGCTGCTGCGGTTGGCGCCAGTGCCAATGTCGAAGGTTCTCTTTCAGAGCTCCGGATCGGAAGCCAATGACACCGCAGTCAAGCTCGTTTGGTACTACTTCAACTCGCAGGGGCGCCCGGAAAAAAAGAAGATCATTGCTCGCAAGCGCGCCTATCACGGCACCTCAATCGCATCCGCCAGTATTACCGGCCTGCCGCATCTACATCGGGACTGGAACCTGCCGCTCGACGGGTTCCTCCATGTGACATGCCCGCATTTTTACCGCGACGGACTGCCAGGAGAAACGGAGGAAGATTTTGCGACGCGCCTGGCCGAGGAACTGGATGTGCTGATCGTGGCCGAAGGTCCGGACACCGTGGCCGCGTTTTTCGCGGAGCCCGCCATGGGCACCGGTGGCGTCGTCTTGCCGCCGAAAACCTATTTCGAGAAAATCCAGAAGGTCCTGAAGAAGCACGACGTTCTTCTTGTCGCCGACGAGGTCATCACCGGTTTCGGCCGCACCGGCGACTGGTGGGGCACGCAGACCTACAAAATGCAGCCCGACATCATCACCTGCGCCAAGGCACTGACATCGGCTTATATGCCGCTGTCGGCGATCCTGCTCTCCGAGCGGATCTATGAAGGCATGAAGGCGCAGAGTGAAAAGATCGGCGTCTTCGGCCATGGCTATACCTATGGTGCTCATCCGGTCGCCTGTGCTGTTGGGGTAGAAACCCTGCGCATCTATGAGGAAGACGGCATCATCGATGGCGTCAAGGCGTTGGGCGAGCACATGGGCAAGCTGATGCACCCGCTGATCGATCATCCCCTGGTGGGCGAAGTGCGCGGTGTCGGGCTGATGTGGGGGGTTGAACTCGTGCGCAACAAGAAGACGCGCGAAGCTTTTGCACCAGACCTGCAGTTCGGGATCGGAGTCCAGAACCACGCTTTCGAAAATGGTCTCGTCTGCCGCTCGCTGGGCACCGCCATTGCCTTCGCGCCGCCACTGATCTCGACGGTGGAGCAAATTGACCAGATCGCTGACCGCTTCAAGCGCGCGCTCGATACGACGCTCGACGAATACACCCGTTCGGGCGGCAAGCTGGACTGAACTGCGGCTGCGCGAGGGAGGATGAGTTATGCTGGCCTTATGTGATGATCGGCAGGCGCTTCACAAGCCGATGACCCGATTGGCCGGGGGAGGCCTTAGGCCCAATCCCGAACAGCCCGACCGCATCGAGATGTTGAAGCGTGGTTTAGAAGCGTTTGGCGTCACAGCCATTGCGGCTGCGGAGCATGGTCTCGAAGCAGTGGCCGCCATCCACGACGCAGATTATCTCGACTTTCTCGAAAACGGTTTCGCCGAATGGAAGAAATCTCCGGCCAATGGGCCGGAGATGCGCGCCAGCGCGCATCCGACCCTCGAGATGAACCGCAAGCCGGTCGATATTCTTGGACGGGTGGGCTATTTTCAGGCGGATGCCAGCTGCGTTTTGCTTGAAGGCAGTTGGGAGGCCATCCGCGCCAGCGCCAACACGGCCATCGATGCCATGAAGCGGGTGCTTGACGGCGAGGACAAGGCCTATGCGCTCTGCCGTCCGCCCGGTCATCACGCCTATGCCGGGAAGGCCGGAGGCTTCTGCTATCTCAACAACACCGCGATTGCAGCGGAGCTTGCCACTCGACGCGGCTTGCGCGTAGCGGTCGTCGATGTAGATGTGCATCATGGCAACGGGACGCAGGCGATTTTCTGCGACCGGAATGATGTCCTGACCGTTTCGGTGCACGGCGATCCCGCGCATCTCTATCCCTTCTATTCCGGTTATGCGGATGAACAAGGTATCGCAGCCGGTCTCGGCTTTAACCGCAACCTTCCCGTGCCGCTGAAGAGCGACAGCGATGCCTATCTTGAGGCCATCGAGGCGGCTTGCGACTCTACCCGCCAATTCTCGCCCGACGTGCTAGTCGTCGCGCTCGGGCTCGACGCCTCTTCCGCCGACCCGTTTGCCTGTATGAATGTCGATGAAGATGGTTTTCGACGCATGGGCGAGCGCCTTGGCAAGCTGAGTAATAAAAGCTTGGTGGTTCAGGAAGGAGGCTATCCGTCACCCGCGCTGCCGGATCTGCTGAAGAGCTTCCTGGATGGCTTCACGTCCCGTTGAAGTCAGACTTCGAGACATACACGAACATTAGTCTTCCCGCACTCTCGGCGATTCTCTTGCTCGCCGCCAAAGCCTGGCGGGCACTCGTACGCTTGACGGACAGGTAAGTTCCCCCCAGCCGCAATCGGCAGAAAGGCCGCAATCTCTATATGTTCCGGATTTGTGCGTTTAGGACCGCATAATGTATCGCTTGAAACGAACGTTTCTCCGTCTCGCGAATCGACTGTCGGGCTCGCGTTGCGTGGTGGCGGCCAACTGGCTACTGCTAAGTGGACTTTAGGCGCTATCGATATCGGGAATCCGTGAGCCGGCGAACCCCGGTCCACGAATTGTCGTTGGAGGACTAACCGCGAATTGTTGATGAAGCGCAGCTTTACGGCAATTCGATTGCCGTCGGCGCGGGGTCAATAGTGACCTGTATTTCCGCCAAGCGCCGCGCCGATGCGATGCCTGATCAGATCGACCTCTTGCTGCCGGCGCTTTAAATCCGGGATTGTCGAGCCCAGCAACGGTGCGCCGCGCCGTATTCTGGCTCGCCTGATCCAAGGTTGGCACCTCAACTTGCAGGGTTTGCCTGCTCTACCTTGATTGCCCTGCAAGCATGGACCTGTTCGACATCCTTTGGGGTCGTCGGATCGACCGATGTGCGGTGGGTTGTTTCGGACGGTGTGATTGCCTTCCCCGCATCGAGATCGAACACCGCGAAAATGGTGCATTGACAGCGCCTATGACATAAGTCATATGTCAGAGGCATCGCAAGGTGGCTGCGGAGGCTGCATTGCAAGGAGGATCTTCGCGGCAAATGCCGACGATGTTCAAATGGGAGGAATCGATGATATCGAAATTGCTTCGACGCACATTTGTCGCCGCTGCGGTCATCGCGGCAGCAACAGGCTTTGCCACAGCCTCTAAGGCTCAGAGCATTGCGGACATCACCAAAAAGGGCACAGTGACTATCGGCGTACTTACCGGCATCCCGCCTTATGATACTGTTGATGCTAGCGGCAACACCGACGGCTTCCTGGCGGACATGGCAAGGGATGTTGCGGCAGCGCTGGGCACCAAGCTGCAGCTCGTTCCGGTCAACAATGCTTCGCGCGCGGCGGCACTTGAGTCGGGCCGCGTGGATCTGCTGATTGCCCAGATGACCGCAACCCCGGAGCGGGCTAAGACCTTCCTGATGACCAATCCCTATGGCGCCTACGAGATGCGCTTCATCGGTTTGAAGGACACCAAGATCGAAAAGGTCGAAGATCTTGCGGGCAAGCGAGTATCTGTGCCTAAAGGTAGCACCCAGGACGTTGCCGTCAGCGGATACGGAATAAATGGGCTTGAAGTCGTACGCTTCGACGACGATGCGCTAGCGATGCAGGCTTTGATCTCCGGCCAGGTTGATGCAACTGCCGCCGTTGCGACCGTAGCCCAGGACACTATTAAGAAGCGCAATTTGACTGATCTTGAGATCAAGGCCAGTGTCCCGATCTTCACGCTCTACTGGTCGATGGCGGTCCGCAAAGACGCAGCCGAACTCCACCAATGGCTCAACAACTTCATTTATTATCAGGAAGTGACCGGCCGCATCAACGAGCTACATAAGAAATGGGTCGGCGTACCGGTTCCCGGTGGAAAGCTACCGTCTTTCTGATCTGACCTTTTGCAGCGTGCGCGCCGCACGCGCAAAGGCATGCGGCGCATCCTTCAAGCTCGGTCTTACGACGAGTTGACCGTTCGGCCCAAAGTATTGCTCAGGCGACATTGGGAAATCGGCAAGGACGATTCTTATGGCATATTCAATGGACTTTGCTCCGGTCATCGCCCGGATCCCTGATCTGGTGTCCGGAGCCATCAACACAGTGGTCCTCTCGGCCGAGGCGATCGCAATCGGATTAACGATCGGGCTTTGCGTGGCGCTCGCCCGCTTCAGCGGTCCTGCTTGGTGCCGCTTCATCGGCGCCTGTTATGTCGAGGGGTTTCGAAACACGCCGCTGCTGGTGCAGTTGTTCCTCATCTATTTCGGCCTCCCGTATGCAGGGGTGAAGCTTAATGCCGACCAGGCGGCGATCTTCGCCGTATCGCTCAATCTCGGTGCATATTCGACCGAGATCTTCCGCGCCGGATTGATGGCAATCCCGAAGACCCAGATCCAAGCCGGGCTTGCGCTCGGTATGTCGCAGATCCAGGTCATGCGTTACGTGGTGCTGATCCCGGCGCTCAGGATTGTCTATCCGGCACTGACTGGTCAACTAACGCTGACGCTTCTAGGAACCTCGATCGTTTCGGCCATTTCCGCCAAGGAACTTACCATGGCCGGCGCGACCATCGAGTCGCAGAGTTTCCGTAGCCTCGAAACATTTCTTGTTGTCGCGGCGATCTACATCTGCATCACCTTCGCCTTTCGGTTTTTCTACTGGCTGATAGGGCTGTGGCTCTTCCGGAGAAAAACTCCGACCGGCAGTGCCACAGCCGAGTTGATGCTCAACGTTCAGGAGACCAGGTCATGATCCAGTCATTCGGATGGCCAAGTGTCCAATTCCTGATCCAGGGTCTCTGGTGGACCGTCGGCCTGTCGCTCGTCACCTTCATTTGCGGCGGCGTACTGGGCCTGATCTTCGCGCTCGGTCGGTCGCTTGGACCTCGGTGGCTGCGGCTGCTGATCGCAGGTTATATCCAGTTGGTGCAGGCGACGCCGCTCCTGATCCTGCTGTTCCTGTCCTTTTACGGTCTCAGCTTTCTCGGCTTTTTTTTCCCACCCTTTGCGGCCGCGGCAATCTCACTGACCCTCTACACCACCGCGTTTCTGGCGGACATCTGGCGGGGTTGCATCGAGGCGATCCCGAGGGCCCAATGGGAAGCATCCGACTCGCTGGCGCTCACCGGCGGCCAGACGCTCCGCTACGTGATCCTGCCGCAGGCATTGCGCATCGCGATTGGCCCAACCGTCGGCTTTATGGTTCAGGTGGTCAAGAACACCTCGGTGACGGCGCTGATCGGCTTCGTCGAACTCACCAGGGCCGGACAGTTGCTCAACAATATGACCTTCCAGCCCTTCCACGTCTTTCTCACCGTCGCGCTGATGTATTTCGCGCTTTGCTATCCGCTCTCACTGTGGAGCGAGAAATTGAAGGAGCAAAAAAGTGCAAGCCTTGCGCATTGAGAATCTGCAGAAATCCTTCGGTGCCATCAGCGTGCTCAAGGGTGTGGATATGACGGTCAACAACGGCGAGGTCGTCGCGGTGATCGGTCGTTCCGGCTCCGGCAAGAGCACCATGCTTCGTTGCATCAACGGGCTAGAATCCTTCAACAGCGGCTTAATAGAGGTTGCGGGACATCGGCTGGATGGCACAACCAAGCGCCTGCGCGATCTGCGCAAGGAAGTGGGGATGGTGTTTCAGAGCTACAATCTTTTTCCGCATCTGACCGTCGCGGAGAACATCAAGCTGGCACCCCGGGTCGTCAAGAATTTGCCGGTCGCCGAGCAGAATGCGCTGGTCCAGGAGGTGCTGACGAAGGTTGGGCTCCGCGACAAAGCCGACGCCTACCCGGATTCGCTTTCCGGCGGCCAGCAGCAGCGCGCCGCGATCGCTCGTTCGCTTGCCATGAAGCCGAAGGTGATGCTGTTCGACGAGGTGACTTCGGCGCTCGACCCGGAGCTGACCGGAGAAGTACTGAAGACCGTCGCCGAACTAGCGAAAACCGGCATGACCATGGTCCTGGTTACCCACGAGATGGGATTTGCCAGGCGCGTCGCCAGCCACACCGTGTTCATGCACGAGGGCCGCGCTTGGGAGGTAGGCCCATCCGAGGAGATTTTCACCAATCCCCAGACAGCGGAACTCAAAGCCTTCATTGCGTCCGACGTGAAGTGATGGGCGTAGCTATCGATCCAAGCACATTGCAAAAGGAGAAGACAGTGCCAGTCGTAGAGAATTTGAAACTTGCCGAAAAAATGCGCAAGGGCGAGCCGGTCTTCGGCTCCACCTTCTATACCGGATCGACCACCGCGGTCGAGGTTGCGGGAAATTGGGGCCTGGATTTCGCCTTCATCGATGCCGAACACACTCCGGTTAATGTCGACGTCCAGATGGAAAAGCTGGTTATGGCGGCACTCCTCTCCGGCATTGCTCCGCTGGTACGTGTGCGTGGTACCAATGAGTGGGACATTCGCAAGTCGCTGGAAATCGGCGCCACCGGCGTCATCATTCCGCAGGTCAACACCGCGGAACAGGCGCGCGCCATCGTTCGCGCCGCAAAATTCCCGCCCTATGGCCGTCGCGGCGGCGATGCGTCCTGCCGTTCGGCCGGGTTTGCCGGCCCCGGTTACCAGTGGTCGGCTTATATGGAGCGCGAAAACGCCAACAAGCTCGTCATCCCGATGGCGGAAAGCTACGAGTTCTTCGAAAACATCGACGAGATCCTCGAAGTCGAAGGCATCGACGTCATCAACTTCGGCCCGGCCGACTATTCCATCTCACGGCGCATCTCCATCGACTATTCGATGTCGCATCCGGAAGTGGACGAAAAGCTCTCCGAGCTTATCGAGAAATGCCACGCACGCGACATCAAGGTTATGGCGCCCTGTATTCCGCCCGTCGCGGAAAATGTCACCGCCCTGAAGAAGAAGGGGGTCGATATGATCATCATGGGCAACGACGTGATGTTCCTGAACGAGGGCAACAAGCGCGCCCGCGAGGCGATCGACGCTTCCGCCAAGTCGGCCTGACAGATTCAAGGAGAAACTCAAATGTCAGATATTTTCAGCGTCTCCGGCCGTGTGGCGGTCGTCACCGGCGGCCTTGGCCAACTTGGCACACAGTTTTCCAAATCGCTGGCCCAGGCGGGTGCAAAGGTGGCGATTTACAGCCGCCGGCCCTTCTCCAGAGAGCAGATTGCCGAGAAATTTCCCGGTCTTGAAGACAATATCCGTGTTTACGAAGCAAGCGTAACCGACAAGGAGCAGCTCGAAGCTGCCACCAGGCAGCTGATCGCCGATTGGGGCGTGCCGCATATCCTGGTCAACAATGCTGGCATCGATTCCAAGCCAGACGGTTCCGCGGAACAAAACGCACCTTTCGAGGTCTATCCGCAAAAATACTGGGACGACATTATCGATACGAATCTGACCGGGGTGATGCTGACCAGCCAGGTTGTCGGCAGTCATATGGCGGCTGAAGGCCGAGGCTCGATCATCAATGTCGGCTCGATCTACGGCATCGTCTCTCCGAACCAGGCGCTCTACGCCTATCGTGAAAAGCGCGACGGTGTGCCGTTCATCAAGGCGATTTCCTATGCCGCTTCCAAGTCGGGCCTCGTCAACCTCACCCGCTATCTCGGCACCTACTGGGCTGAGAAGAAAGTGCGAGTCAATCTAATCTCCTTCGGCGGCGTGAAGACGGCGAGCTTCGATAAGGAGTTCATCGACAACTTTCTGGAGCGCGTGCCGATGCGCCGTCAGGCCGAGATCGACGAATATAACGGTGTGATTCGCTTTCTTGCTTCCGATGCCTCGACCTACATGACGGGGTCCAACGTGGTCGTGGATGGCGGCTTTACTGCCTGGTAGGCGGGTCGTTTTTGAGTGTTGGAAGAGACCGATTCATCATATTCGACAACGTAAGATTGATTGGAGTCTGCATGCAAGAAGATTGACAACACTTATACGTGCACATATGACATATGTCATGTATGGGTCGCGATTTTTTGATCGCAAAGTGTGAGGTGCCCTATGGCGACTAGTCCTATCCCGCAAAGCTTGGATCGCGGCAAGCTGCACATGCATATCGTAGCAGACATCGAAGCGCGAATTCTGTCTGGGGAACTGCAGGTTGGTGAACGCCTGCCGTCTGAGGCGGAGATCGGCCGCATGTTTGGGGTCAGTACACGCTCCGTCCGCGAGGCTCTTCAAGTCCTTGAGACAAAGGGCCTCGTGCGGCGCAAGCACGGCGAACGCGCCGAGGTTGTACGGGACGATGTCAGGGAGTTCATGGATTCGCTTGTCGCTTCCGTGGGCGCTCTTTTTGCTAGGGACGCTGACTATCTCGTACAGGCCATGGACGTCCGCCGAATGATCGAAGTCGACGTAATCGGGCGGCTTGCAGCGGGTGAAAGTGCGCTGGCGTCATCTGTGATGGCAGCGCTCGACGTTATGCGTCAGTCCGTCACGAACAACGATTTCGCGCGCTTCACAGAAGCCGATGCGGCCTTCCATCGGGCGCTCGTCCAATCGTTGGGCAACGAGATTCTGTCTTCTCTGCACGGCAACCTGCACACCCTGATTGCCGGTGTCATCAAGGTGTCGAGTCGGGTGCCCCGCAAGACGTTGAAGGAGGGTTTTAGCGAGCATGAGCAGATCCTGTCGTTGGTTGCCTCCGGCAATATCGAAGGCGCGCGCGTAGCCATGCGCGAGCATATCATCAACAGTACCGCCTATCTGGAACAGGCGATCAGGAAGTCCAAGGGAGTAGAATGAGTATGACAGCTTACGATTATGGGATGGTGAACTTGAAGGCGATCGAGCGGCTGTCTCGCTGGTATTCCGGTGACATCCAGGACGTGATGGACAAGTACGGCGCTTACGGCTTCCTAAAGGGCATCTCCCTCTATGGCGTGCTGAAACCCGGACAGGTCGTTTGCGGCCCAGCCCATACGGTGCGTTACGCTCCAAGCACACGCACCGGCCAGCCGCAAGATATCTATCATGGTGTGATCGACAGTGTCACAAAGGGCGGCATACTGATGGTTGATTCCTCCTGTGCGGAAGGATCCGGCACCGGCGAACTGATGTCGACCGGTGCCCGGACCCGCGGTGCTGCCGCGACGGTCGTGCATGGCACCGTGCGAGACCTCGCCGAGGTACGCAAGCTTGACTACCCGCTTTATGCCGGCGGCGTCAGCCCGGTCGGTGTGTCGGGTCGCATGGAACCGGCCGAAGCGCAGGTCGAGCTCGATATAAACGGTGTGAGGGTACGTCCGGGTGACATAATCTTTGCTGATATCTCCGGCGTTGTGGTCATTCCTCACGAGCTGGTCGAGAAGATTGCCGATGACGCAGACAAAAACGGCGACGCCGAAGTCGTCTGCCGCCAGCGGATCCTTGCCGGCGAAAGGCTGCGCGACATTTGGCCGGTGGGTTCTACCGGGCCGGCCTGACGCTGTCGCAGACCACCATGGCCCCTTGCGCGAAGTATCTGGCCCACCCGGTCTGATGTTTCGCCGAGGGTCTCCAGGCGTACCTTTTCGAGGAATCGGTCGTACGGGCAGGAAACAATGACTTCATTCATTGGCATAGACGTCGGTACGGGTAGCGCCCGCGCCGGGATTTTTGACGAGCACGGCATGCTGCTTGCAGCCCATTCACGGGCGATCGCCACCGAGAAGCCCAAGGCGGATTTCGTCAATCAATCCTCCCGGGATATCTGGGACGCGATCTGCGCCTGCGTAAAGAGATCGATGGCAGAGGCTGGTCTGGCCGCTAGTGACATCGTCGGCATCGGCTTCGATGCCACCTGCTCGCTAGTTGTGGTCGACGACAAGGGCGGCCCTGTCACCGTCAGCCCCGGTGGCGACGACGACTGGAACATCATCGTCTGGATGGATCACCGCGCCATTGGTGACGCCGACGCGATCAACGCGCTGAAGAGCCCGGTGCTCGATTATGTCGGCGGCGTCATCTCGCCTGAGATGGAAATGCCGAAACTGCGCTGGCTGAAGCGCGAAATGCCCGAAAGCTTTACCCGCGCGCGCGCCTTCTTCGATCTGCCCGACTGGCTGGTCCACAAGGCGACGGGCAGTGACATCCGTTCTCTCTGCAGCACCGTGTGCAAATGGACCTATCTCGGCCAGAAAGGCACGAATGGCGAAGGCTGGGACAAGGTTTTCTTCGACAGCGCCGGCATATCCGAACTCGCAGCGGACAATTTCCGCGCAATCGGCAACCGGTTTGCAGCGCCGGGTGACCATGTGGGTTCGCTATCAAAAGCGGCAGCAGCCCAACTGGGCCTTTCCCCCGGTACAGCTGTCGCCGCCAGCCTGATCGACGCCTATTCCGGTGCGCTCGGCACGTTGGGGGTGGATCTCGGCGAGGGGGCGCTCGACGCGCGACTTGCGCTGATCGCCGGTACGTCCTCCTGCCACGTCACCGTCAGCGAAAAACCGGCCTTCGTGCCAGGCGTCTGGGGCCCATATTTTTCCGTACTGCTGCCAGGTCTCTGGGCCAACGAGGCCGGCCAGTCGGCCGCCGGCGCGCTGATCGACCGGGTGATCGAAGGCCATGCCGCCATTCATCAGGCGCGCGAGATTGCGAAGGCAAAGGGGATCTCCGTATTCACGCTGTTCGATCGTCGCCTCGAAGCGATGGCCCCTGATGGCGAGACCGCAATGCTTACAAAGTCTCGCCATGTGCAGCCTGATTTCCATGGCAATCGTTCTCCGATTGCCGACCCGCTGCGCAAGGGTGGCATCACCGGTCTTTCCCTCGACCGCGGGCTTGACGACCTTGCTCTCGATTATCTCGCTACACTGCAGGCGCTGGCCTACGGCACCCGCCACATCCTCGAAGAGATGCGCGCCAATGGCATCATCGTCGATACGCTGGTGGTCAGCGGCGGCCTTGCGCAGAACAAGCTTTTCCTGCGCGAACACGCGGATGCCACGGGCTGCGCCATAGTTGTGCCGGACCAGCGCGAACCGGTTCTGGTCGGCAGCGCCATGCTCGGCGCCGTAGCTAGCGGCCACTATCCCGATCTTCGGGGCGCCATGCAGGCCATGAGCGGTCCCGGCACCCGTATCGCCACGCGCGGCGGTGATATCGCCGCCTATCACGACCGCAAATACCACGTCTTCCGCCGCATGCAGGAAGACTTCATTGCCTATGCCGAGTTGATGGCCGGCACTGATCGTTGATTTGAGGATGAGGATCATGACACGAGAAATTGCACTCTTCGCCAGTGGCGACCTTCGCCTCTCCGCCAATCAGCAGTGCTGGGCGACTCAGGAGGCGATGGAGAAGAAACTCGCCGAGGTGCTCGGAAGCCTTGGTTATACCGTCAAGCGTGCCCATGCCTACAAGCCGGAAGAAGGCCATGGCTTTCTCTCCTCGCAGCGCGAGGGCATGGATGCGTTTGCAAAAATCGACCCGACCGCGCCGGTGATTGTCGCGGAATCCGTCTGGCAATATTCGCACCATGTCCTGGCCGGTCTGACGAGCCACAAGGGGCCGATCCTCACCGTCGCCAACTGGTCTGGCCAGTGGCCCGGCCTTGTCGGCCTGCTCAACCTCAACGGTTCGCTGACCAAGGCAGGCGTGACCTATTCCTCGCTGTGGAGCGAAGCCTTCGACGACGGTTTCTTCCGCACCGGCCTAGCCCAATGGCTGTCGGAAGGTGCGATCGACCACGACACCAGCCATGTTAGACCGTTCAAGGTCGCCAGCCTGCCACAGGACCTGAAGGAACTCGCCCAAGAGATCGCTCACGACTTCCGCACCAACAAGGTCATCCTCGGCATCTTCGACGAGGGATGCATGGGCATGTACAATGCGATTGTGCCGGATGAGCTCTTGATGCCGCTCGGCATCTTTAAGGAGCGCCTGTCGCAGTCTAGCCTTTATTACGCCACCACCCAGGTTCCGGTTGAGGAAGGCCGCGCCGTGTATCGAGCCCTGCTCGCCAAGGGCATGAAGTTCCATCTCGGCAGTGATCCGAAACAGGAACTGACAGAAGACCAGGTCATCGATCAGTGCCGCATGTATATCGCCGCGGTGCGGATCGCGGAGGAATTCGGCTGCGAGGCGATCGGCATCCAGTATCAACAGGGGTTAAAGGACCTTCTACCGGCCTCCGACCTCGTCGAAGGCATCCTGAATGATGACGGCCGTCCTGATGTCAGAAGCCGGGATGGCAAGATCATCCGGCAAGGCGAGGCGATCGTGCATTTCAATGAGGTGGATGAATGTGCCGGCCTAGACGGGCTGATGACCAACCGGCTGCACCGCGCACTCGGCCAGCCGGTGGAAAACACCCTGCACGATCTGCGCTGGGGCGCGGTCGATCCGACCGGCTCCGTCGACGGTTTCGTCTGGGTGTTCGAAATCTCCGGCGCCGCACCGCCTTCGCATCACGAGGGCGGTTGGGCCGGATCAGACAGCATGCGCCAGCCTCCGATGTTTTTCCCTGCAGGCGGCGGTACGCTGCGTGGCATCGCGAAACCCGGCGAGATCGTCTGGTCACGTGTCTTCGTCGAAGACAACCGACTTAAGATGGATATCGGCCGCGGTCAGGCTGTATCTCTTCCGAAGGAGGAGACCGAACGCCGCTGGAAATCCACCAATGAGCAGTGGCCGATGATGCATGCGGTGCTGACCGGTGTTACCCGCGACCAGATGATGGCCCGCCACAAGGCCAATCACATTCAGGTCGCTTATGCAAATTCCGCAGCCGAAGCTGATCGTGCGGCACTCGCAAAAGCGGCACTCGCTGCGGAACTCGGAATGGAAGTCTCCTTCTGCGGTGTTGAGCTTGGCCAAGGAGGCTGTGCTTAGCAGTCCTACCGTTTGACACAACGGGATAGTGCCCGTCGGTTGTGCTTAGTAAAATCGGTCAAAGGTTCGACTCAAGGTGAGGGGACGGAATCGACCTTCCGGACTGGCCCATGCTGGCGGCCTCCGATCGGCTCAGTCGGGTGGAGCTCTTCCGTTCGACTCGGCCATCGTCAATGTTGCCAACAGTGGTTTAGTGGGAATCCGCACGCGCCTGATCACTATTAGACAAAGGTGATGGATGTTTAAATCCCGCTCCGCGAGTCTGCTTCATCTCAGTATTGCTGTTGGGATTCCGTACTTTATGGTTTGTCCATATATCTAAACTCGTGGATTTTATATGTTAACATGCCAATGAGTGTGTTCGCCTACTCGTTAGGCATGCCGACATGCATGCGGCATGGCACGCCGTGCCCGTCTCATCGTGGTTGTCGCGCTGCAGCTTGTTCCGAAGATGTTCACGTTCGGGCTAAAGAGGTCGCATAATGTATCGATCGGAACTGCGCTGCCGTTCGTGCCAAAGTGCTTTCTGTCGGGTTAAGCAGTGGTCAGTTGTTTTTGATCTGCTCGACGGCAGTCGCTAGCAATTCATCCATGATGCTGCGAATCTGAGTATCTGACGGGACTACTCCGGCGGTATCGAAATCGGTGCGCACCTTGCGGAACACATCATTGTCTCCGGCCTCTTCGCGAACTTCTTTTCGAAGCCTCCTGACGGTCACTTCGGTTCATATCTCTTCAAGAGCGCTACGAAAAAGCCAACCATTTAGGTGCGCCAAGTAGGCGACAGACGCATAGGCCGTGTCGAGACCGGCTACCAAGCCTGCGATCCGCCTACGAAAGGCCTTCCTGCCAAGCCTGATAGACGGTCCTGATGCTCGGTCGAAACCCCAGGCTGCGGGCGAGGGACGTATCAACATGCAGATACCAGGGATTTGCGAGAGGCTCGGAGTTCGACGCCAACCAGGATCCGACCATACTCGCGAGTTCGTAGATGGAGGAGGGCGCCTCGTCGGCTAAATTCACGATGTGCCGATCGAAAGCACCTGTGAGCGCCAGCGTGACGGCCTGTGCGATGTCACGATGGTGGATCGTGCTCATGCGTTGCGCCGGATGCCAGGCGCTGACATGCTTGGGAAGAGATTGGAGATGTCCGTCTCCATCGCCATAGACGAAGGGGAAGCGCAGGATCGACCAGTTCAACCCGCTTTCGCGCAGTTCCTTTTCTGCGGCGACCTTGCTTGCGGGATAGGCGTGCTGAGGATCGACCGGGTCGTCTTCCTTTCCCGGATGCGGATTGTCCTTGTTGTAGACATGGCTGGTGCTCGACATGATGAACCGCGCGTCGGGAGCATGGGTTTTCACCGCAGCGATCAAGTTGCGTGTCCCGTCGAGGTTGCTTTTCCAGATGAGATCGGTGTCCTGTGTGCGGAAGACGGCGGCAAGGTGCACGATAGCGGAAACCCCTTGGACGGCGTTCGCCAGGGTCGAAGGGTCGAGGATATCGCCCATCACGGCGTCTATTCCTTCGGGGCAGCCCTTGCCGCCCGGAGCAGGGCTCGGCAAGCATAGCCGGTCTCCACCAACCGCGGCAAAAGTCGCTCGCCAACGAGCCCGGTGGCTCCGGTGATCAATACGGACATTTGCTCAATCCTTTCGCAACAGGGTCTGCAGTCGCTCGGTGGCTGATTTGAGGACACGGATGGTCGCGGCCAGATCGGCCTCGCCGATCCCGCCGAAGGCAGCGTCGTGAATGAAAGAAAGATCAGGAATTCTGCGCCATAGCGCCTCACCTGCGGCTGTCAGCGTCAGCAGACGTTGACGCTGATCGCCACCATTTGCGGTCTGCGCGACCAGATCTTTGCGGACGAGCGTGGCGATGATTCCGCTCAGGGTCGCGCGTTCAAGTTCAAGTGCGCGGCCGAGGTCTCGCTGGACGGACGGGCCATTGTTGACGAGATACCAGAGAACATACCATTGCGTGGATCCCAGATCGAAAGGCCGCAAGCACTTGTCCATGAGGGCCCGGCCTGCGAAATAACACCGCTTCGTCCATGCTCCCACGGAGAGGTCTTTGGTGTCCACCTGGTCATGCATGGAAAAGCCAGTTCATTTCGTTCGCTACCATACAATAATGCAAGGTAGCGAACGAATGTCAATGCTGGATGAGGGTGATTTCGGGTTGTTGAGGCAAGAAAGCTGGATAGCCGTCTCAGACGTAGGCGACGCGATCAGGCCGGCAATGACTGTGATGACGACGACGTCGTTGGGGCGCTATCGCCACCACTTCACATGGTCCACGAGTGCCCGAAGCTTCGGAGCGAGATTGCGCCGGCTGGGGTAATAAAGAAAAAAGCCGGCAAACGGAGGGCAATACTCCTGAAGGAGAGGGACCAACTGACCAGATTCGACATAGGGTTTGAACGTGTCTTCCATCCCGAAGGTGATGCCGCCGCCGGCACAGGCTGTGCGGATCATAAGCCACATGTCGTTGGTGGTGATCTGGGGGGCGACAGCCACGTCGAACTCGCGTCCATGCTGGCCGAATTCCCAACGATAGGGTGCGCTGTGTGGCGCTGGACGCCAGCCGATACAACGATGCGCGGAGAGTTCTGAAGGATGTTCAGGCTTGCCGAAACGTTCGATGTAGGCCGGCGCAGCGAAGGCACCCTGGCGCTGCTCGCCCGACACCGGAACGGCAATCATGTCCTGATCGATGACTTCGCCCAAACGTACCCCGGCATCATATCCTTCCTCGACAATGTCGAATTCCTCGTCCGTGACGGTCACGTCGATCTGAATGGCGGGAAAGGCATCGGCGAAACGCGCCAGAAGCGGTCCGGAGATGAACTGCTCGGCGATGGATGACACCGCCAGCCTCAATAGTCCGCTCGGTGCGGTGTCGCGGTCCGCTGTCGCGTCGAGCGCCAGTCCGACTTCGGAAATGGCCGGCGCCACTCGCTGATACAGTCGCTCGCCAGCCTCTGTGAGACTGACACTGCGCGTGGTGCGCTGCACGAGCGCTACACCCAGCCGATCTTCGAGACGGCGGATGGCCTGGCTGACCGCTGGCCTTGTGACGCCCAAATTCTCCGCGGCCACGCGAAAGCTCCGCGCTTCGGCGACTACCAGGAAAACAGAAATGCCATTCAGATCGATCGCCATTGATTAGAATTAGTTACCATGGTGGTCATCATTGGGCAACTTGTTCGCTCTCCTTGGCGCCTCTACCTTGGATCTCACAACCAGGAGACAGCGATATGACGCTTGAGCACTACAACCTTCTTGGACGGTCGGGCTTGCGAGTTTCGCCCTTGAGCCTCGGAACAATGACCTTTGGTTCGGACTGGGGATGGGGCGCGGACGGCGATGAGGCCCGCCGCATTTTTGATCTCTATGTCGACCGGGGCGGCAACTTCGTCGACACGTCGGTAAATTACACCGACGGCGGCGCCGAGCGCCTGCTCGGGACATTCATCGGCGACAAGCGCGAGCGGATCGTCCTTGCAACCAAATTCACAATGGCGCGCGAACCGGGCAACCCGAACTCCGGAGGCAACCACCGCCTGAACATGGTGCGCTCCGTCGAGCAGAGCCTCATGCAGCTCGGCACCGATCGCATCGACCTGCTTTATCTCCATGCATGGGACATGACGACCCGGCCGGACGAGGTCATGCGAGCGCTCGACGACCTCGTTCGGTCCGGTAAAGTGCTCTATCTCGGCATCTGCAACACGCCTGCATGGCGGGTTGCACAGATGCAGACGCTCGCTCACATCCGCGGCTGGTCTCCTTTCGTAGCGCTACAGATTGAATACAGCCTCGTGGAGAGGACCGTCGAGCACGAGCTCCTGCCGGCGGCGGTGGCTTTGGGCCTGGGAGTGCTGCCCTGGTCACCGCTCGGCGGCGGCTTGCTCACAGGCAAATATTCGCTTGCCGATGTCGAGGATTCGCGAGAGGCGACCGTGTCTGCCAGCCGGAAAGGTGTCATAGCTTCGTCCGGTCATCTGAACCAACGTGCGATCGAGATTGCGGACGAGGTTCGAGCAGTCGCCGAAGAGGCCAACTCCACACCATCGCGGGTGGCGCTTGCCTGGACACTGACCAATCCGAGCGTCGTCTCTCCCATCATCGGCGCCCGCACGCTCGCTCAGGCCGAGGACAATCTTGGAGCGCTGGATCTGGTGCTTGCACCGGAACAACTGGATCGACTGAACCGGATCAGCGCACCAAGTCCCGTCTTTCCCGGTCGCTTTACGCAACGCCCCCTCGTTCAGCAACTGATCTTCGGCGGCGCCGCTGTCGAACGCCGGGACTGACCGCTCAAACGACGTGACGCCCCTCGACGGTGATCGGCCCGAACAAGCCCTCATCAACCAGGAAAGGACCAATACCATGACCATTCTTCCGACACGCCAGCGGGTCGCCAGCGCGAGCCGAACAGCTCTGATCACACTGGCATTGCTGTCGCTCGCTCTGCCGGGCCCAGCCATTGCCACCACCGCGGCAACGCAGGTGCAGGCTCCGGACAGTGCCGCGGTCGAACGACAGAACAGGGCGATCGTCGAAGCCGCCTTCGAAAAATGGCGTGGGGGCACCTATGTCTTCGCGGAACTTCTCGCTCCCGACGTCGTCTGGACGATCCATGGCTCCGGGCCGGTTGCCGGCACCTATCGCAACCAGAAGGATTTTATCGAACAGGCATCACGTCCCCTGACCAGCCGCCTTGCGACGCCGGTCGTGCCGGAGGTGCATGACATCTTTGCCGACGGCGACACGATCATCATCCGCTTCGACGGAACGGCGACCACGACGTCGGGCGCGCCTTATCGCAACCAGTTTGTCTGGCTATTCAAGATGAAGGACGGCCTCGTCGTCAATGCGGAAGCCTTCCTGGACCTCGTTGCCTATCAGCAAGTCGTCGACCACAACGCCCCACGTTCCCAATGACCGACGCCTGCGGTTTCGGCAGAACTGAGTGTCTGCCGAACCGACACCGCGCGCACATGCGCGACCGCCTCGAAACCTGAGAACAGCAACGCTTAACGGAGCCCGACCATGCGACAGCCATTTGCAGCACTCATCACAGCGGCCACCCTTTCGATCCAACCCGCAGAAGCACAGGAGCCCAACTTGCAGCCGAACCATCCCTACGTTGGCATGTGGGTCACCGACGACAACCGTGTTCGCCATGAACTTCTGCCGAGCGGACGTTATGTCGAGGCCCGCGGTCAGCGTGAGCGAGCCTATGAGGGCCGCTACGAAGTCGACGGGACGCATATCGAGTACTGGGACGACACGGGCTTCACTGCCGCCGGCGATTTCGTCGATGCCAACACATTGCACCATGGCGGCATGATCTTGCGTCGCAAGCCAGCGACGCCTTGAAATACCGAGCAACCATCCGCGATGGGGAAACAGCTCTGGGGGCCGCAGACCCTCCTGAATCCATTCGACAAGCCGAACGTAATTTACCGTCGCCCCGTCATCGTGTTCTGTCCACCTCTCGCAAGAGGTCGATGAAGGCCCGAAGCGGGGATGGGACGTGCCGGCTGCGCGGGTAATAGAGGGCCAGACCAGGCGTCGGCGGGCACCAGTCATCAAGCACGGTCACCAACTGACCGGACCCCAGAAACGGCTGGGCGAAGTATTCCGGGACATAGGCGATACCGCGCCCGTCGACCGCCGCCTGCACGAGAAGATCATTGTCATCGAGTGTGAGGTTGCCCGGAACATCGATCGCGACTTCGGCGCCGCGTTTGGAAAACTCCCAGCGATAGCGCTTTCCGCTCGGCAAACGTTGGCGGACGCAGCAATGCGCATAAAGATCGTCGGGCGTGTGCGGTTTTGCTTTTCCGTCCAGATAGGAAGGCGCCGCCACGGCGATGAAACGCACGTCGCCACCGAACTTCACTGCGACCATGTCTTTCGGGACGGTTTCCAGCAGGCGCATTCCGGCATCGAAACCCTGTTCCACGATATCGACGAGCCGGCCTTCCGAAACCAGATCAAGCTCGACGTCGGGATAGAGATCCAGGAAGCGCGGCACGACCTCTGCGAGGAGAATGCGCGCACCGCTCTTGTTTGCATTAATCCGCAGTGTGCCGCTCGGGGTGCCGCGTTCCTCCGATAAGGTATCGAGCGCCTGATCGAGTTCCTGGAGGACCGGATCGAGGCGCGCGAGCAGGCGAGCGCCGGCCTGGGTCAGCGACACGCTGCGTGTCGTCCGGTTGAAGAGTCGCACGTCCAGCTTTGCCTCCAGTCCGATGATCGCGTGGCTGAGAGCCGAGCGCGAAACGCCCATGATGTCGGCCGCTCTGCGAAAGCTCTGGTGACTGGCCACCGCCGCAAAGGCGGCAAGATCGTTCAAACTGGGGCGTACCATTCGTGAAAATATCCTCACCATCTCATCTCAAATTGAGGATCTTATATCACCAATGTTGGTGTTCTACATTGGCTTGGACAGAAGGAGTTCACATGCCAAAGACATGGTTTATCGCCGGCGCTTCCTCGGGACTCGGTCTCGAGATGACGCAACAGCTGCTCACCCAGGGACACACGGTAGTCGCCACGATCCGCCGCGCGGAGGCGCTGACGCGACTCAAGCAGGCTTTCGGCGAACGCCTCGATGTCGTTCCGCTCGATCTTGTCAAGCCGGAGAGTATAAGCTCGGCCGTCGAAGGCGCATTCGAGCGTCACGACCGGATCGACGTGATCGTCAGCAATGCCGGCTATGGCCTGTTCGGTGCTGCGGAAGAGCTCACGAATGGAGAGATCGACCGGCAAATCGCCACCAACCTTGCCGGATCCATCCATCTGATCCGTGCCGCACTGCCCCTTCTTCGAAAGCAAGGCGGGGGACGGATCGTCCAGGTCTCGTCCGAAGGAGGGCAGATCGCCTATCCGGGCTTCAGCCTTTATCACGCAACCAAGTGGGGCATCGAGGGCTTCGTCGAATCTGTCGCACAGGAAGTGGCTCCCTTCGGCATCGAGTTCATTATCGCCGAGCCGGGACCGACCGGCACGAATTTCGGAGCCAATCTCGTCCGCGCGAAACCGATGGACGCCTACGATGAAACCCCTGCCGGCGCCGTCCGCCGGGCGATCACTGAAGGCAGCTTCGAGATCAAGGGAGATGCGGCGCGCACCGTAGCTGCAATCATATCAGCCGCCGAGAGCGAAACACCGCCATTGCGGCTGGCGCTGGGTAGCACGGCCTATTCCTCTATCTCAGAGGCGCTTTCCGTACGCCTCGCTGCCCTTGAGGCGCAGCGGGGAGTGGCGAATTCCGCCGACCGGCAGGATCTGTGAACCGCGACAGCGGCCTGGAAACACAGACCTCATGAACAGGAAAGGAAACAACATGTCCATTCGACCAATAATATTGGCTCTCGCCCTTAGCATTTCGTCTTCCGCCTTCGCGCAGACTGCCCCAGAAAATCAGGTGGTAGGCACTTGGCGGATGATGTCGGCGACGATTGATCCCGGTGGAAAAAATATCTCTGCCTATGGAGAGAAACCCAACGGTCTTCTCGTCTTCACTCCCGACATGCACTTCGTGGAAGTTCTTACCGACGCCGACATCCCGCGGTTTGTTTCCAATGCCCGTGGTGAGGGAACGGATGATGAAAATCGCATGGCCATGTCACGCAGTATCGGATTTTTCGGAACCTACACCGTCGATGAGAAGGGAGAATTCAGCGGAAACCGTGTCGAAGGGGCGACATTTCCGAACTGGGTTGGCAGCGTCCGGACCCGTGATGACCTGACTCTGGTCGTCGCGGGCGACCGAATGACCGAGAACTTTCGGCGTCCGGACGGGACCAGAATCAGGATCGAATTCCAGCGGGTCAAATGAGGTCTGAACGGTGGCGGTTGGGACAAGGACTCGGCCTGTCGCTAACGAGCATCCTCCCTTCGACCATGACCAGAAACGAAGCTAAGCTTTCTAGAGGACACGCCATGCTGAGCTATCAATTCCTGATCTGACGCCGCCAGGAGGGCTTCAGGGTCTAGCCTTCCAGTCGTAGCTCCTCATGTAATCGAGAAATGCGCGCATGGCGGCGCTCGGGAGGCGGCGGCTGGGGTAGTATAGAAACCAGTGCGGCAAGGTGGGGCTCCAGTCGGAGAGAAGCTCCACCAGCCGTCCGCTGCGGATATGGGGCTCGGCATAGTCATCGAAGACATGGGCGATTCCTCGGCCCGCCAATGCAGCTTGCAACTCATTGTGCGCAGAGCTGACCGTCAGGCGGCCCATTGGAGTGACTTCGATCTCTTCGCCACCCTCATTGAACTGCCAGGTGACGAGCGTGCCACCTGGGAACCGACGTCTTACACAGTCGTGACTAACGAGTTCGTGAGGTGTCTGCGGCTGCCCGCACCTTCTGATGTAGTCCGGTGAAGCGACGATGGCATAACGAAGTGCGGGTCCAAGCGGCAGCGCAATCATGTCCTGGGCCAGCTGCTTGCCGAACCTGACGCCGGCGTCGAAGCCCTGTTCCACAATATCGATGACGGCCGCATCGCTGATGATCTCGATCTTCACCTCGCGATAAGCATCCATGAAGTCGAGCATCAGCGGGCAGAGAAAATGATCGACGGCCGGTGCGGGCGCGTTGATCCTGAGCGTGCCGGATGGGCTATCCCGCAATTCGTCGATTTCTGTGATGGCAAGCCTGATGTCGCCCAATGCGGGTGCCAAGCGTTCAAGAAGGCGCTGCCCTGCCTCCGTCGGGAACACGCTCCTCGTCGTTCGATTGAGGAGCCGGATACCCAAAGCCTCTTCCAGGGCGTTCATCGTTTGGCTCAGGGCCGATGAAGAGACCCCCCGCTCGAGTGCTGCGGCGCGGAAACCGCCACAACGCACGATGGCCACGAAGACATCGAAGCTGTCTAGACGAATGGGGTTCATTGAGAAGTATTTCTAATCAAGCTGATAAACCTAGCGCAGCTTATCAGATCAATCCACCCGTGTCATGGTTGGCGTAGAGTTTAACGCCGCGCTCCATCCGCTTCCTTTGCGGGTCACTCGATCCGTGCGTTCAGTGAAGGGAAGAGTGCTCAATGCGGAAGGAAGACCGATGAATGCCTTTACCCTCAACAGACGCGCGATCATGCTGTCCGCTGTCGCAGGTGCATCAAGTATGCTCATCCCGAGCCTGGCTGATTCCGGCAGAGCCCACGCCCAGGCCGCGTCCCCGGTGGCCGGCAATGCTGGTCACTACCGTTTCCGCGTCGGAGACATCAGCGCAACGGTGTTGAGCGACGGGGTGATCGGTGGCCCGCCTCGGGTCTATGCAAGCGATGCGCCGGAAGCCGAGCTTCAGGAGGTCCTGCGTCAGGCATTTCTTCCGGCCGACCACATGACGCTCAATCTCAACACGCTGCTGATCGAGACCGGCGGCCGGCGGATTCTGATCGAAGCCGGCGCCGGCAAGACCATGGGCCCGAATGGTGGCCGCGTCTTCGGTAATCTCGCGGCGCTCGGCCTCGGTCCTGCAGACATTGACGCCATCGTCGTCTCGCATACCCACCCCGACCATGTCGGTAACTTAAGAACCGCAGACGGCGGCAAGGCCTTTCCGCGCGCCACGGTCTTCGTCCCGAAGGCAGACTGGGATTTCTTCGTCCGGACCGATCCGGACCTCTCTTACATGCCGGTCCCGGAGGAATTCCGTCTGCGCTTTGCGGCAAACATCAAGAACAGCCTCGCGCCGTTCATGAACGATGTCGAGCTATATGAAGCTGGGGCAGAGATCGTGCCGGGCCTGACGACAATCGTCGCAGCCGGCCACACGCCGGGGATGGCGACCTTCCTCGTCCACTCCGGAAACGACCAGTTGCTCCTAACGGCCGACCTCGCCTACCACCCCGTCGTTAACGTCGATCGTTCCTGGCTTCCCGGCCCGGACCGCGACAAGGAAACGGCCCTTTCCTCCCGTCGGCGCGTCTTCGACAGAGCAGCTACCGAGCGCATGCCCGTGCTTGGCTTCCACTATCCGTTTCCGGGTCTCGGCCGCATGCTGAAGACCGACGGTGGCTACGCCTGGGTCCCCGCCAACTGGCAGTTCTGACGATTAAGGAAACAGGAGAGATCTCATGGACCAGTCAAACATTAACAGGCGCGGTTTCCTCGGCACTATGGGTGTGGCCGCAACAGGGCTCGCACTCGCCACCAACGCCACGGCGCAAGCCCAGGAAACGAATGCGGCGTCGGCAGCCACTGGATCGAACCCGCACGTGCTGACGCGCACCTTGCCGCGTACCGGCGAGAGGGTCACGGCCCTGGGTCTCGGCACGTTTCTCACCTTCGACCTGAAGCCGGGTGATCGCCGCGACGCTCTGCGTCAGGTCTTCGAGCGTTACGTTGCCGCAGGTGGACGGGTCGTTGATACGTCACCGCTCTATGGCTCGGCGGAAGTCAGTGTCGGCCAGTTCATGGGCGAATTTGAAAGATCCGATGAGATGTTCCTTGCCAACAAGGTCTGGTCGACGGGCGAATATCTCGGGGACGAGAGCCACGCCGTTGATGGGGAAGACGGCCCCGCTCCGAACCGATTGGCCGTATGATAACGCGCCAACTCAAACAGGAGCCGCTGATATGATCGCCAATACGATAGGCCTTGATCTGGCCAAGCATAATTTTCAC
>Ga0228711_1000400_pt1 | contig 51269 bp, 10 predicted proteins | sample MedpolnodulmetaG_2_FD_177996 | JGI IMG/M metagenome (GOLD analysis project Ga0228711, IMG submission 177996) | Root nodule microbial communities from Medicago polymorpha collected in Santa Monica, California, United States - brown nodules | ecosystem: Host-associated > Plants > Roots > Nodule... | reverse complement strand
GGGGTTTTTTTGTTTGTTTTTTTTTTTTTTTTACCTTTCTGTGTTTTGTCAGGATTGATTGGTTTTTTAGATCGAGTATCCAAGGGAACGTTGCATTGGATTGTGTAATCTTTCCTAGGATTCCTCTGGTCTTCATTTTTATATTTGTCCTTTTCCTCTTTTGTTTGTTTACTCTATTTTATGCAACAATCTGTGCTTTACCTCTATGCCCTGACTCGAGATAGGTGCTTTATCAAGGAATCATAAAATAAACATGGAAACAAACATACTTCAATTGGAATGACATTTTAGTTCAAAGTAGTAACAAACAAGTATATTTTGAATTGACCATGACTTAACAAAATGACCGTGACACATTAATTTTTTGAGGTTGCAAAGTACAATTTTTTCCAAAATCACAATGACAAGGCCACGTGATTTGGCCAAGTTTAGCAAAATCATAGACACAGTCATTTCTATAGTTAATTTTAGGGTTAATAGGTCTTTACTCCATTGTAATATTGGTCATTTTCGGTTTTCTCCCTGTAAAATTTTTGTTTTGATTTACCCTCTGTAAAATATTTTTGTTTTGATTTACTCCTAATAGGCCAAACAAAAACCAATTTTATTTTTTTTTCCAAGAAATTTTCGTTTTTGTTTGGCCTATTAGGGGGTAAATCAAAACAAAAATATTTTACAGTGGTAAATCAAAACAAAAATTTTACAGGAGAGAAAACCGGAAATGGCCTATATTACAGAGGGGAAATGGCCTCTTAACCCTTAATTTTATTACTTCAAAGTAGATAATTAACTTAACGTTTCTTTGATATTTTTTAAAGCGACAATTAATCCAAAATAGATAAATATTATAAGTTTTGAATTATTTTATAATGCATTGAAATTTTGTTGATGGGAATTACTTGCAGAACTGTCTACTCTCTTGGGAGCTAAGAGTAATTGGGTGGGACATAAGCTATGGTGCAGAGTTTGTACCAAGTTCAGAAGGAAGCTACACTGTGATAATCCAGAAGACTAGAAAAGTTGCTTCATCAGAAGAACCAGTGCTTTGCAACAACTACAAAATTGGTGAACCTGGGAAAGTTGTTCTCACCATTGACAATTCAAGCTCTAAGAAGAAGAAGCTCTTGTACCGCTTGAAGACCAAGCCTTCAACTTCTGATTAAGAAAGTTTCAATGTTAATCATTATCTTGTGTTGGAGCAGATATAATTATATATTCTTTTTGCTGTATTATTTTGGTTATTACTATTGAGGGGATCTTTTGTTTTTTGAATTCTTATATTGATATATGCAGATGACTTATTGGTCTATTTTAATGTATAAATTTCTTTGTAAATTTTGGTGGGACCTAATTTGATCTATATGCTTGTTGTTTTGTCTATATTCATGTCTAAATATATGTTTGAACTGTCATGATCTGTGTCCCAACAGTGAAAGGAAAAACGAATATCTATCATTCACTTGGACTTCTAGAATATGTGACATAGTAATTTAGAGTTTAGACTTAAGGGCCATCTTTATTTGTTCTTGGAAAATAAATTCTTTATTTTGCCTTGGAAAATTTGTCCACTTGTTCACTGGATTTTAATTTCATTTGGAAACTTAAACAATACAGCACATGTATTTGTCATTTTGGAGCAGTACACCATAAACTATGTGCTCAATGGTTCCAGCATACAAGGAATCAAACAAATTCAATTTTGGAGAAATGGGGTCCCTAAAGACTGAAATTTGGTAGGGTGAACAACATTTATTGCTTTAAATTATAGATATCCCACTCTTTAAGCTGTGTCATTGAGAATATTACAGCAAGGGTTATATAACTTGTGAGTTTGTATTAGTTTTCTTTAAAAATTCAGAGACTTGGTCCCAGCTTTAACAGCCCATGTTTGAGTACAAAGTGTGTGTCTGGCAAGACATTAAGGTCCCATTAAACATTCAATGTCTAATAGTCCAGGGTCTACTTTAACTTTTTATGCACCAAATTTCATCATAAAACCCACTCATTCCTCCGTGTCATCTATCATTGATCAATATTCTAATCTCCCTTTGATTTTCAACTTGCTTTACATACCTGTTTGCCTTCTTTTTTCGATTACACTTTTTGCGTCTTTTAAGGCATGAAGAATGAAAGATCGATTAGACGAGCATGGCCACCATTTGGACCAGCAAGGCTTTGCCACAGAAAAGTTATTGAAAGCGTTTAAGGTGAAATGTGAATGCATAAACCAAGTTGATACTTTTTCATATAATTTATCTATATTTTAATCATGAACATTTTCATATTTTTTTTAATAAATTGTACTGCATATATCCATTTTTTTCCTCTTAATTTGGTTTGATATATTATATAACAGTTATAAAAATGTTGTGTTATTTGAACATTAAAATACCAACATTGCATGTGATATAATATATGTTTGTATTCACCTCTTTAACTTTTATCTTCTACAACTTACAATTTTTTTAAAAAGGAACAAGAATTAAATTAAAGGACACACTATTTGACATCAAAATTATGATGTCAAAATATTATGAAAGAAACTTGAATCATTCACAACTCTTGCAATAATTTCTACATATTAACCAAATATTTTTATGCCCAAGGGCGACTGGGCCAGTTATAGGCATCTATTTTCATTCATCGACAAATGAAAAATATAAAGAAGAGGAAAGAAAAGATAAGCATGGGTTTGAGATTGAGTGGAATCCAATTTTTTAATAAAGATATTTGGAAATGAAATAGATATATGAATGAAGTCAAAAGGGACACTTCGGAAAATAAAAGCCCCTACTCCACCTCATAGAGTTGTGTAATCTTGCTGTTCATGTTGAAGTTTTGGAAGTGGCAATAAATGATTGTTTGTGCCTCAAAATAATAATGAATAGTTCTTTGATCTCTTGATATGGTTGTATAGATTTAAATCGTAACATAAATTAAGGTGCAGTCTATGGTGAGGTGAGGCACCAACTAACGTCTAAACCATCATCGCCAGTGAGAGAGCAGAAAATACCAACCGTTACATATTACTATAGGTTTTTTTGTTGGTCAAAATATTATATAGACTTATATAGGGGCTTAGTAATAGATTTTTGTAATACTACTGATATGAGGTGATCAAAAGAACAAGGTTTCGTGAGCAGTTTGTAGTTAAAATGATGGGGTGCCTGCAAAAGACACTCTGACACACGCTCAAGTTACCATGTGAGCAAAACATTATAAGAGTATAAAAGTCGAAAGATCGTATCTTGGAGGATTATTTGAGTCCTCTTATATAGGTGAAGGATGAAATCCTTCCAATGATGGCGGATGCTAGAATGTCGTTGGTAGACGGTTACAGAATACGGATTTTCTAACCTTCAAGCATATTGAATAGGAAAGAAGGTTTCAGATTTACTAGCTTGTTGCTAGCACACTTCCGTGATGAGTGTGGATGTGTGAATAGCTTAGTTTTGGGCCTAAAGAAATATAAAGGTTCGAAACAAAGTATGACAAACTCAGTTGCAACCGCTTTAGAGAGAGGTTGAAATTCTTGTCATGAAGAACAATGAGACGTCGATACTTATTTTGAAAGAACCCTTGTGATTGCCAAAAAGATGAAGATCCATGGTTTTTAGATAGATCAAACAACTATCCCGTAGAAGATTCTTCGATCAATGATAGAAAAAATCGATTCTATGACGTGTTTGTTTCATCGAAGAATCTAAGTAACTACTCTAACAAGTAACAAGTGATGAGCTTCAGAGCATCCGTAGTGAACGAACAAAATATGATCAAAGACGTGAATTTAAAATATGTCGATTAATATAGATGGAGGAAATAGTATTTTTCATGTTTTATTTTAAAGCAATTTGTGAAGATGTATTTCTCACCTATGAGCTATGACTAGCCTAAAAATGTTAACTCAGAAAAATATAATGAGAGGAATGCCTAAGCTTAAAGAATCATTCAAAATGTCCAATGACTGCATGGTGGGAAAGCAATATAGCGAATCTTTTCTAAAGAATCATGAAGTTGAGAGGAAAATAAAACCATAATGAGGCGACTTCTAGGATGGACGAGTGTGACATATCGCTCACCATGGACGAATGAAACTGAGGTGAGGTGACCAAGTCACACTAATTCTGATTATATCAATGAATACTAATCCTAGTTCAAAATCACACTAGAATTAGTATATATATGGTTCTGTTCTGTTCCAAAACTTAATCGTTTGCTTTATATCTTTTTTCTTTCAATGATACATTTCAAATTTTATTAACATTAGAAATGATTATTATTTTTAATTAGCTATGAATAATATTAGGTAAAATATGAGTATGGTATTTTGAAAAATAAACTTTAGATAAGGGAATGGGCCTAAAACAAGAGTGGGTTTTATTCACAAAGTTGAATCCACTTTCTTTATAAATTATCTCGGAAATTGCTCTTTAGCACCATTGAAATTGCTCTTTTTTGCAAATACCGTTTGGCTGAACGGTACTAATTCTTTGTTTATCCGGTGTTAGTTAGTTGTCGTCGTTCCATACTTTTTAGACTGATTCAATCCCTTTTAAATTGGTTCAACCGATTTAAAAAATCTTCTAAACGACAGTTAAGTTAACTGTCGTTGAAAATATTTTCGTCATTTTGTTATGTTTGGGAGCGATTTGTGAATCTTTAAGAGCTGTTCAATTATCTGTGATGAGCCTGGCTATACTCTTTCTAAAATATGCATGCCCTCACGAAATTATTTATGAGCCAGCAAACAATAAAGGCAAAAGAGGGAAAAAAAAATTGTTGAAAGAATTAAACTGAATTTTTATTGTTAATGAGATTTTTATTTTTTGAATTTATGCAAAATAGTTTGTATATTTTTCAAAGTATAGAGATTTTAATATAGATGAAGTTATTTTATATGTTTTTTGTGATTTTGTCGCTTAAGTGTGACATTGTGTTGTCCGTCGTCTTGGTGTGATATTGTTTGTTTTTATGTCATGATATGATGTTTATTTGATTCATATTGAAAGACCAACTTCAATCAATTACAGATCCACTCAATGACATAGGTGTCAAGGTTACAAATCTGTAGGTATGAGTATTCAGATCGTTTTGATTCTATCATATTATTATCGATGAGTTTAAGCAGAGGTGGCATGACATGCATGTGAAACTGCTGCTGGTGTTTTCACTGTCAAAACCAAACCAACCAACCAATGTCTTAAATCACCATAAGAGAAAGAGAAAACATGAAACAGTTCCTCCTTGGGACTTGCCATTCACAAATATAAAGCACAAAACGGCAACTCCATTTCAGATTATCGCATTTGAACATATATACAACCATGCATGCTGCTATGTTTCACGTGAATATCACCCATTTCCAATGTCTCTGTGATCAAAACCATCATCACCAATGCTTTTATCTGACATGTTGTGCACGCTTAAAACCATCTATAAAAAGAGAACCTCAATTGCCACATTGATTCACTGATTGTAGAGAAGAAAACAGCTTGAAGATCGAGGTGTTATCATAAGACAATGGAGAGGAAATCACTTGTCCTGTTTTTCTTGCTTCTCATTGCATTTTCCTCGCGTAATATTCTCATTCTACTTCACTCTCTTATTGTTACGTTACGTGTTTATTGTTTTGTAAGTCATAACTTAGTATTAATTAATTTGAATGAATAAAATTGCAGAAGTGGCGATGGATGCAGAAGCAAGGATGTGTGAGTCACAAAGCCATGGATACAAAGGTGCATGTGTAGGTGACCACAACTGTGCACTTGTTTGCAGGAATGAAGGGTTTTCTGGTGGCAGATGCCAGGGCTTGCGCCATCGTTGCTTTTGCACCAGGCTTTGTTGAATGAATGGCTTTGAAATGCCACATGCTGTTCTTGAACTTCACTTAATTATACAGTTTTATGTTTTAAGAACAGTATGCATGGTGATCGATTTGATCAAGGTATTGCGTGAATGAGTTGTTGTTGGTTGAACCATTGAGTTACTAGTTAAAATTACACTCGCCTTCCCTTAGGTTTGCTTAAATGATATAGAGACTCCCTCTAGTTTATTACTAGATGACATAAAATTGGAATATTAGAACACGTAAATTAAAATCACAGCGTAATTTCTTTGCAAACTGTGGAAGTTGTACTATTTTAAGTGGAAGAGATACACATAAGACAGAGTTAATAACAAGACTTTTTGCAACAGCAGTGACCACCCAGGTATGGCCTGCGTTTTTGGCATCGACCACATGCATAACCTTCCAAACTACAAGCTTTAAAGCAACTTTCATCACTTAAACAAATCCCTTTATACCGATGACTCCTTTTCAAACAACTCTCAACTCTAAAATGGAGCGGAGTAAATGGAGCAAAGTTAAACTCCTCAGCTTCTACCACCATCTCTGCATTGATTTATCGATCAGTCATTAATATGATCAACAAAAATACAACTTACTAGCAAATTTCATTAATTATTCCAACATACACTTATATAAGACTTACTAGAAGCAAGGAGAATAAACAAAATGAATAAAACCCCAAAGCGTGTCTTGTTCATGATTACCACATATCTATTAACCTGTGAATACTATCTCGCATCATGTTATCTTTTTATAAGAGGTGGAGGATGTAAAAAACTTTTTTTTTTTGTTTTGTTTGAAAACTTGGCGTTTAACTGCATTTTGGAGTTCATGTTCCTTCGTTTATGGTATTAGTTACGATTAATTTTAGTAGAACTTATGTTTGGCTCATGGAACACCCAAAATAATTTGCAACTCTTCTGCATCACATCTTGCTAACACTCCACAAACATATAGAATATGGGAAATGTTACTATCACATCCTCTAACACACTATTTTGACACACAACACATATACTCTTTTTATTTCTTTAACCATTAACTGATTCTACAAGTTGTTAAACTAAAAAATAAAGAAAAATGCTAACCCAAAAATAAAAATATTCAAAACATGTTGTTAAAATGATTAAGTAGATGACGTTGTTAATTTATCTACGTGATTAACTACAATTTCACATTGTTCAATGTAATATTAATTAACTATATACTCAATTGATTTAACCATAATTTTGCATCTGTTTAATCAAATGTCACAAATATAGAAAACAATTGAATGTGCATGAAACACTTTTGTTATTGCATGGCCTAAGACTTTGTTCATGTTCGTTGCTCGACTACTTAAATTAGTGGAATAAAATGTTGAACAAATGATATGCTACTCGATTTACATTTTTTAAATTATAATAAAAAATGTCAATAAATTTATAATTTTTTTTCTGATATGCAATAAATTTATAATAATACAAAATCGAGTAGCATATTGTTTGCTCAACATTTTATAAATTTATTGACATTTTTTATTGTAATTTTTTTGTAATTATTTGTAAGTTCTTTTAAAGGGTTTGACGATTGATGAAGATTATGATGAAGAGAATACAAAAAGATGAAGAAAAGTAAAATAAATTAGGTGTTGGCTGTTCATTATTAGATCTAATAGACTTCTATGATTCAATGATTTCTTCGTTCACAAAAAGTTTAAATTGTTAAAATTAATTTTTTTTTTACATCACCTATAATATTGGTTTACCTTATAATATTTGAGGTTTAAATTAACAGAAAGACCAAATTAACTAACAGAAGTGTCTTTAAGGTATCTAAACATAAGAATAATTAGTCATGAGACCAAAATAAAACTAGAAAATTAGTTAAGAGACTAAGGATTTAATTTAGCCAAATAATATTAATGCTGCTTTCAACTTAACAATCTTTAAAAAAAAATTAACAAATAAAAATGAACGCACGTATAGATTCTATATTTCTCAGATGTTACCAAAGTGCAAATTTACGTGTAGTTTTCAAAATTTCTAGTTTTTCATGTTTAAACTCTCCACCTCTACAAATACAGAGTGGACAACCCAAGTTTGTTTATTAACTGGGTTATATATATATATATATATATATATATAAATAAGTAAAGATCGTAGTAAGGGTAATTATGAACAAGGCACACTTTGGGTTTCCTTCATTTTGGTCATCCCTTCTTGTTTCTTGTAAGTGACCTTATTATGTATGATATTATGATATTACAATCTTTTAAATAGGGGTCATAGCTACTCTCGCATTAAGGATTTTGCGAGTTCTTCAATTATTGATGTTGTGTTACTGATCTTGATCGTTGCGGTATGAGTTAATCACAACCTTGTAAAAAATTTATTAATTTATTTATACTATCATGTAATGTATAATAATTTAATTTCTAATTGTTTCTTCATAATTTCATAACTATAATTGTTTTCATAATTTTATATTGAATTAATTTGTTTCTTCCACAACAAATTAACCACTAATAAATTTAGGTTTTAATATTTTTAGAAGAGACAAGAGCATAAAAAAAATCAAATGAGTCAATCAATTTGTTCCCTACCCTATATTACGGCCGTAACAACATTTCATCACATCGATTTTGTAATTTTTGTTCATTTTGCTAAAACGGAGAAAAACAGTATCTTTTGCCTTTTTCTCGCCGCTGTTTTCACAGTATGTTTTTTAGAACCTTGATTACAATATCATTAATCATTAATGCATATATGCATCTTAGAGACCTTTCTAGTATGTATAGTTAACAGACCAATTTTCCCTTAAAACAATAGTTAGCAGACAAATTTGAAGAGGAACAAAATTGGCTATTTATTTTTATATTTATGGAGTATATGCAAGATGGTATTGAAGAGTTGCAAATTATTTTGGGAGTCCCATGAGCCAAACATGAGCTCCACTAGTGTAACTAATGCTGTAAACGAATGAACATAAACTCCAAAATGAACTTAAACGGCATGCTTTCAACAACAACAAAAAATGTTTTCTACACCCTCCACCTCTATAAGTGGTAATCATGAACATAGCTCGCTTTGGATTTTTCTTCATTCTACTTATTCTTCTTGCTTTTGGTAAGTCTTACAAGTTCATATAGAAATAATTAATACGTAGTTAATGAAACTTTAATTAAGCTATATTTTTGTTAATCATGTTAATGACTAGTCGATGCAGAGATGGGGGTACAAACCGAAGGACGAAAGCATTGTAGGGAAAAGAGTCGTCTGTTTAAAGAGTTTTGTTTCAGTAGTGAAGATTGCGCTGACACTTGTCGCTATGAAGGTTTTCATCTAGGTGGTAACTGTAGGGGATTGTTTAGAACTTGCTACTGCAAAAAAAAATGTCGGTAACATAAGTTGGTGCTCACGCGTACTCTAGATTGTGTTTCTCTTATTGTTATGTTTTATTATTGGTTAAAATTCATAGGACTCATATAGTAATTTGGTGGAAACGATATGAATTTTAACCAATAAAAATTTATTGAAAAGTGTTTATGTGTTGGTGGTACCACTCTTATACTCCTTCCGTCAATTGTTTATTTAACGTTTTTCCTTTGTCTCAAAATAATTGACACTTTAAAATATCAATATATCATTTATTATTTTTCTCCTACTATTATACCTTTATTTTTTTTGCCAATATTATACCTTTATTTATAATATTTTTTAATCTCAACCACTTATTTTTTATCTAAGGGCTTTAAATCATTCTATGATTCTCACATAAATATATCATTCTCACTTGATATGGCGAATAAAGAGGGGATTGGTAGTAAATGTGTCAAACGTGATTCATTTTTAAACAAAGAGATTAAGAGAGATAGTGTAAAGAGTTTGGTAGAAATGGTATAGTCTCATGCTTTAATTTTTTTAAGACTAAACAACTACACATATTAGTCCTAAATTTGACCTGTTTCTATAAGTGTTGAGGAGCCCTCATGTGCATCGTAAGTAACCACAATTTAACGATTCAAAACCTTATTTCTACAACAAAAAAAAAAAACTCAAATTATTAGATATTCGAGTCACCTTTCTTATATATCTAACATTTAGCTCATCATAATTGATATGAAGCTAATCACTCGCACTTAAACTATACAATCTCCTCCTTAAATGTGAGTCTACAACAGAAAATACTTGCACATCTGTTAAAACCAATTTTTTGTTACCCTCATGACTACAATGCAAGAAGGTTTCTGATTGAAAGGATCAAATTAATACATTAGGATCCACCATCACTCCCCTATCAATACATTAGGATGCCACTTATTAGGTGAGTTTGGATAAGTGCATGAACACCACTTCTTCATTTGAAATATAAAGACATTAGATCGCATCTACATCTGAAACGTTAAGACATTAGATAAACAAAAGTGAAATTAATCATTCTTAATCCAACATGAATGCTTGATATGGTCCTTACTCTACGGATAATATTCATTTATATTTTTTTAGTAGCACCGTATTCATATTTTTATTTTTAAACAATACAATTTTTATTAATTTAATGCTAAAACTCATCTTTGATTTCTACAATGGTCAAATTGATAAGGAGTACAAGTCGGACGGACAAGTACTTTAAAAACACCAAAAACTTTATCAAAAATAATTTGATGGTTGTTGGTTTGACAAAAATATGAGAATGAAAATTAATTAAGTTTTGAAGATTCTTATTTTTATCGAACTAACACCGATCTACTACCGCTTTAGACTTGGTGTTGCAAGAATAAATAACCATAAGCTTCTACTTTTAAAAATGATGATAGTTGTTGATATTGGCTCAAAACTTATTTTGAAGTTCGTCAAAAATCGTGGTGCGATTTTGAATTCACATTTTTTTCGTGGCATGAAGGGTGAAATCATGGTGTGATTTTGAGGATCATGCTCAATATTGTACTATGTACGAGCTCCAATCTTGGCACGATCCAAGAAAATCATGGTGTGATTTTGCCTGGGTCTGATCACTATACAAGGCTTCATTCTTTAATTTTTTAGAGAGCTTCATGAGAGAGAGAAACCTAGTAAACCAAATGACGTAACTTTAGGGTTGATGGTCTATGGTGAGAGATTCTTGGGTGGGAAAACACTTCACAAACAGTTTGGGTAGTGAGATCTCATTAGAGAAAGGATAAAAAAAAAAATCTTTCTTTGTTATTTTCTCTTAGGATTAATTGTGGGTTTGAGTGACTTGAAATACGGATAGAAATTAGAATATCTTCTTTGTGAGCTAGTAAGCTAATTTATTGTAACCTATTTGTATCACACTTATCATAGTGGATTGGAGAATTGTTCTCTCTCAAAGATGTAAGATAAATTTATAAAATTTTGGTGTGTTGTTTGTTTCCTATGTTCTTTTCTTATCTTTGTTGTTTTGGTTATATTTGTGGTGTTGGTTCACACTTAATTAGATCTAGGTTTGTTTGTTGTTGTTTGAGACTATTTTGCTACTTCCTTTTACTCAATACATTTAAAATTATAGGTGTGATTTTTCTTTGTAGATAGACGAAATGATAAAGTTATCATAAATTCATACACACACACAAAGTGAGGGTGTTTTGGTTTGAACTATGATCATAACATACAATTTAATAATTTTGACACTTTACTGATGAAACATTTATTGGTGTGTTTTTGTTGTTCAATTTCACAACCATATTGGTCATTAAAGTTTTAGACAACTTATTAAAGGGAAATCAAAACACATTTTTTAGACAAATGATGAAGCTTTATAGTATAATTATGATGACTGTAATCACCGTCCTAACGCCTCTTTCCAGCTTTCCTATTCTTGTGCTTGGAATTTTTTTGGTCGATCGAGAATCAACAGACTGTATACAAGAAAAGATAAACGTGCTTTTCCGATGAATTACACGTCGTTGATCAGAGACAAGGGTACTTGTGCTGAAAAAGTTCAAATTACCAACCATTTTTTAATAAATGCGAACGATCTTGGTCGGTTCATTTTTTTCGAAGGATCATGGTCGGTTCATATCACGTGAACAAATGACTACATTTGGTTAGAATAAGTGCAGTTTTAAGTTCTTTTTAGACAGATTAAACAGAACTATTAGTATTGTATTACGAGTAATGAATTAACGGTAGAACGGAGAAGCCAGAAGGCTATAGCTTTATAGAGAATGCTAGTTCAAATATCAATAGAGAAATGATTGTACAAGAGTTTTCAATCAAATGGTCGTATAAATTAAATATCATTATTTTATAAAATAATTTTAAGATCATTGTTTAAGAAATTAAAAAGATATTTTTTATCAAAGTCAATATAATTTTTGGGGAATGCTAAAACATTTTTATTTTCTTTGATTAGTGTTAGATTTGTACTTCTAAAACAAAATTTTCTATTGGAAATTCCTTAAAAAAATAATCTTAGGACATCTTCAAGACATGATCGAAGTAACCCAATTTAAATAGTTTATCTTTAACTTCTTAAAAAATAATAATTTATCTTTAATTTGGGTTTTATTGTGTCACGTCACATATATTATCCTCTTTGTATGATAGTAAGCGATTTATTTAATCATTTCACCCTTGTTAAGAAAAATATAAACGAAAAAGACAAAAAAATGACTTTAAGTGTCCTTGTCGAATTCACTAAAAAAAATATGACCTTGTCAAATATTTGTGCATTCATCGGTATCATAAATATAAAGTGGATGATACTCCCTCCGGTCCTATTTACAAAAGAAAATTGACTTTTTAGATACATTGAATAATTTATGTATCTACTCAAGAATCTAAACCAAATACATAAATTATTTAATGTATCTAAAAAATTAATTGTCTCTTGTAGATAGGACCAGAGAGAGTATTAAATTGAGAGTGCTGAAATAAATATTAATTAGAGTGTATAACAAAAAAAAGTAATTAAATTGCATTTAAAAAATGAAACTGATGATTCATTTTAGCAGAACTGTTTTTACAAATACGTATTGTAGGACGGGAAATTATTTTTTAAAAAAATATGCCAATTAATTAGCTTTTCTTAATCCTTTTTTCCAAGAGAAAGACGACAAACATTTAAAACACCGTGCCTAAAAGAATGTGTTTTTTTCTCTTTTTTTTTTGACGGAAAAGAGTGTGCTTTAGTATTCTCATTCTCATAATCACTAATACATTAATTTAGTTTTTTCATGTCTACTCCCTCCACCTCTATAAATAGATACGAGTGCCCAATACAAGTTTGTTCATTAACAGGATAATAAATCTAGGTGAAGATTGTAGCAAGCAGTAATCATGAACAAGACACGCTTTGGGTTTTTCTTCATTTTGCTTATTCTCCTTGCTTCTCGTAAGTCTTTTAAGTGCATACATATAGGAATAAGTAATAATATAGTTATCAATTTTATTTTTTTTGTGAGCTAGGTTTATACTAATCATATTAATGACCGGTTGATAAATCAATGCAGAGATGATGGTACAAACTGAAGGAAGGCACTGTGAGTCAAAGAGCCATCGATTTAAAGGAATGTGTATGAGTGATCATAACTGTGCTTCAGTTTGTCATGTTGAAGGTTTTCCAGGTGGTAATTGCAGGGGATTCCGTAGACGTTGCTACTGCAAAAAGCGTTGCTAACTTTTATAGTTGGTGCAAATGCAACATTGGAACCTTATGTCTTTATGATTAATAAGGATACACACCCCTTATAATCACTTATGTGTCTTGTTTTATTTTCTTAATGCTCCTAATGCTTTTGGTTGTATCTTTGGTCGTTTCGATTTCTATTTGGTTGATTAGGCACTTTAGGTTGGCTTTGATCTAGCGCATATTTATCTAATGTTACTTTTGTGTTGGTTTCGTGATGTATTTTTCATAAAATAAGTAGTAATATTGCACCATTTTCATTTTATATATGTTTTTTTGACAAGATTTCCATTTTATATTAATCCATTCATTTCTTTATAATTTTCAATTTAGGATTAATAACAAATATCTATACAAATGTCATCAATACAAGTAGTAAGTTATGAATTTTTTGTTTTTCCAATAATATTTTTAACTTTCTATTAGTATCTTATTTCACATATTCTTCATTGTCCAATAAATAAGTAGAAGAATTATTAGCACAATACTAGTTAATAACTCACTTTGATTGGTTTGATGATGTTGAATTGAGACTTTGGAGTGTGTTCTTTTCAATGTCTCATGTTTGATTTATTTCGGTGTCAATTTCAATAAGTTAGTTGACTTCTTTAAAAAAATGTTCTTTAAAAAAACACAATAATATTATATTGAACTTTATAAACAAAAATTAAACAGTAAACAATTTTTTTCAAGAGAACTCTTTGATAACTTGAAGGTTAGTTGGGTATCCATACTTTAGAGATATACTCCCTCTCTTTCTAAATATAAGCAAATTTTACTTTTTAGGTTCATTCAATTAATGATGGATGTGGCCCATAATATGAACCACATACATCATTAATTGAATGAACCAAAAAAATCAAATTTGCTTATATTTAGAAACGGAGGAAGTATATAACAAAATTAATTCAAAATTTAAATTATTTTAAAATAATTAAATATAAAAAAAAGATCATAGCGCAAAATGATTGAATGATGAATATACATCCAATCGAATTCTAGGGTACCAATTCTAAAGAGTTCACCCTTTTTTATTTATACTAAAACAACTGATAAAAAGGAATATAAGATACTAATTTAGCAAATTTTATCATTAACATTAGCGTTTATAGCAAAACATTTTGACGCAAAAGTTTCACCACCATATTTCTTCTCAATATTTTTTCCAAAATTATAGCACCACCTTCCTTGTTTTTGCTATTCGCAATCCAATCCGGACAATTTCCAACGAGATAAATAGCAATGTTCTCAACATAATTATAGTAGACAACAACGAGACACATAGCGAATTGTGCTTAGCAAGTTTTCACGACGTGAAAGTCTTACCGTTGTGTGCTCACGTTGCGGTTTAGTTCGATTTTGAGCCTAAAAATCATCTGAAACATAAGATAAAAAAAGTATGCGGTTTGGTTTTCTTTGTTTGACATTTAAAATATTATCCGAACCAAACCATTGTAGTTTGAGTTGGATTGGTTGGTGTGGGTTTTTTTTCGAGACAATACAATTTTTTGTTTCGAACATTAAAATCAAGTTGAAAAGTTAAAACACAACATATTTTCAGCAAAGTTTTCAACAATAATTTAAATTTTATCTAGCATTACAATTTCATTCAACAATGTTTGCAACAACATAGACCAAATTAAAAACAGGGACAAAAAGTAATACTATTTTGTAAGAAATGCAAAACACTAGGATTTTATCTTTCTTTGAAAATTCAAGTAGCACATAAATACAATGCAGTTGAGTAAAAAAAAAAATCTGACTACACCTTAACCATATGTAATTTTTTATGGTTTCAGTTTGAGTTGGTTCGACTTACGATATTCCTCGTATGAAATCTTACGTGCAAAGTATATGGTTGTGGCTAGGGCTGGACAAATTGGGCCGACCCGTCCAAAACCGGCCGGCCCGTGAGCAAAAAAAGGCAAACGGACGGGGCGCAACGAGTACTCCTCAGATGAAAAACAAAAGATGTCTGTCTCATGCTTGGAGATAGATTTCTAATTAAGCTTCCCACTGTCAATGATAACATTCACTAGATTATTAGAGACGGCAAAGACATTAAATTCAGGAAGCGTTGTTGGTTACCAAATGGAGGTTGTTTGGAGAATAGTTTTTGTAATATTATTCCCATTAAAGAAGAAAATATTTATTTTGCTAGTTACTTCACATGTATGGCTTGGAACTGGAGTAAAATCAACAGTTTGTTGCCTAAACCCGTTGATGCTAGATTTCATAAAATCCAACTTCTAGTTTGTGGTGATCCGAATTTACCTTGTTGGTTAGCAACATCATATGGTATGTTCACAATTAGAACATCCTATGATGTTAATTTCAATGATGAGGAAGTACAGCAAGATGTCGTTCTTTTCAAATTTCATGCGTGAATGTGAACAACTCTACGGGAAATAGCACACATTAAACTCCTTACGAATGAGGAACGTTGTCATAGAGGTATGTCTGCAGATAATATTTGTCTTCATTGTAACTTACTAGCACCAGACTCTCTCATGCATGTAACTAGATAGAGGAGTGTTATTTGAACAACCAATTTGGTGACAACTTATTTGACAACCATACTTTACAAAGAAAAAAGTGTATTGGCACGGAAACCATAATAATAGAGAGATAAAGTAAAAAATAATGCGAGTATGAGAGAGAAAGTTGTCACTAAATAGATGTTCAAATATCATTTCTCAATTAGATATTATAATGATGCAAAACCTTTGCCGATCGTATTATTAAAGATGATCATTATAAAAAATTCTTTAGCTTTAGAACTTTGGTCTTTGAATTGGAAGCTACTATTTTATATTTTACTTAATCTGTCTTGGAGAGACCTTAATTCACTTTACTTGACATTCTAACATGGACCGAACTCTTTGGGCTCAAAGTCTTAATCAAGCGGAGGAAATTTATAACGGTAAAATAAGTATTTAGTCTCTATAAATATAATAAATTTTGTTTTTTGTCGTCATAAAAAAAAAGTGATAAGTTTTAGTCCTTGTTAAATTGAAATTTGTTTGATTATACTTTAATCTTTGAATGATTTTTTATAGACATTTTAAGAACATTATAAAAATTCCTAAAAAAATATATTATAAGAAACTCTTTTTAAAAATTTAGAATTTTTAAACATGTAATGAATTAAATATGTGCTTTTTTAAATGTCAAATTTTGAACGAAAAAACTAATGAAATTTTTTACCTAAAAATCAAATTTTGAGATAACTTTTTTGCGGATGACTTTTTATAATGAAATTACATGGACTAATCAAAAAATTAAAAATATAAGCATAATTAAACAAATTTTAATTTAACATGGACTAAAATTACATGTTGAAATTTTTTATAGAAACCAAAACATGTCAATATTTTTCTGTAGTTGAAAATTCCTGTAGCCGACCTCAAAATGAATGTTTTTTTTCTTCGAAGGACGTCAAAGTGAATGTTGATGATGCTCATTAATCATTATGCTATTACTGGTTCCTCGGCTTGTGGTAGTATCTTGTGAGATCAAAATGAAAGGTTTCAATGAGGATTTTTACTACAAAGTGAGTTCTAGTATTGGCATCTTGCTCGTGATATAGGTATCAAGGACATCATTTTTTAAAACAGACTCTCTATTATGCTCCCCTTATTTGTAATCTCTTGTAAATTTGGATGATGCTGGTGTTGTTCCCAGCTTTTGAGTTAATAAAGTTGGCTCCTTCTCTATTAAAAAAGGTAGTTATTTTATTTTTGAAAAATTCATTATTTATACGGAAAAAAATGTAACAAACTATAATTTGATGGCATAAAATATTCTATTCCACGGACCTAGATCCCCTGCTGTAACTGCTTCACGCAGTAGTCAATCTCAGCCATAAAACATTGATCCAACAGTTCAGATTTGTTCTGCTAGTTTCCACACAATTTAATTTCAGTCACTTATCTTTGATCGAACGGCTCACACGCCTTACAGCATCCTGCTGTTACAGTAGGAAATCTGCATCCCTATTCCACATATCTAATTCGGTGGTTAAAAAGATTTTGCTACGACATACTACTAAGAATGAATTGGTTGTTTGAATTAGGAACTTAATTCAAATTCAATTATATAAAGCCAAAAATAGGATTGGTTTGTCAACGTGTAAGAATACGTCAACGAATTATGATGTCCGTTGAATCATTTTACAATTATTGAATTTATAGAACATGCCGTTGAACAGTTGCAAATTATATTGGTTGATCACTTTTATGGGTGTTCCTAATCTAAGTACTAATCTTCATGTGGACCCATAACAGAATATCTGATTAGAGGTGACAAGGTTCATGGTCACAGTCAAAATACTCTAACATAATCAAGATAAAATATTTTATGAAATTAATAATAAATGAGGAAGACCTAATTGAAAAGCATGAGTAATTTACTGTAGAATGGAGTGTGAAATGAGGTGAGCAAACAAAATAATGTTGCCCTTTGGCACAGCTCATTCCAATAGATGAGGTGGGAGAGAGGTGGGTCACCAACCCTGAAGATTCTTTACCTTATTTTATTATGATTTTCTTCTTGTGTTTCTAGAAGCAACAAAAGACTAAGGTGGGAAGGTGAGCCTTACCAACCATGTCCATAAAAAAATTAAGAATTGATAGGCCGGCTCATAATTTTGCATAAGTACTGTTGGATTCGAAAGAGAGGTTAGTTGAGTTTGAAAATGACAAATATTATCAATAATGATGTGATTAGATAAATAAAGGATCGAGTGTTGTTTGACCTACTACAACAACAATAATCTTATTGCAAACGATCTTTTTTAACGGGACATTTACTCAAAACATACTCCAACATGAAGACATGATCATAATAATACCACTCAAAAAGGAAATCAAATTATTGCTTTATTATACCATATATAGAACTATTTTTGGAGGAATATATTATAGAACTATAGTATATACTTCGTTTTCTTTAATTGAGAGATATCTTTGCAACTATCAGATCAAATATTGATAGCATTTTTTTTTAGTGATGGGAATAAGGAATGCCATTTTGCAATATCATTGTTGATCAATGCAAAATATTTGTAACCATATTTTACTATTTTATGGTAAGAAGTTCGGTGTAAAGAGAACAAGTTTTACATGGGTACAAAAACCTCAAATAAAAAATATTTTTCCCAAGCAAAAATAAAAATATAATAATAGAAAAATAATTTAGTTTTTTCTTTTAATTTTTGTTAATTGTGTATGTGTCAATTTTTTTTTTATTTGGGATTGTACCAATAATCATCGTATTATACTATTGCTTTGACATAAAGGTTTAATCTCATTATTTTAATCCCCCAAAGAGGTTTAAATCAAGGTGGGTCTCACACTTTGGAAATGGGTTCCACTTAAAATGATGGAACATACATTAATTTCATGCAATAGGAGAGTGGGTGTTAAAGAAGGTGTTTAAAATAGAGTGTCCCTAACATTCCTCTACACTCATACTAGGAGATAGTGGAATTAAATATGAGTATGTTTTCCCCCCAAAAAAAATATGAGTATTTTTTAAAATAATGAGATTAAATAAAGTTGAATTTGTTTTTTGTTCTTAAAAAAAAAAGTTGAATTTGATAATTTTGTTTATATTTGAATCTACCAAATTTTTCCTCTTAAAAAATAAGGCTGATCGGGTATTAATTAGCCAAACTGTTACCGTTAAGGCAAGCTCAAAATTTGGTACTTGTATTCAATTCATTTGATTATAAATAAATTTGGCTAGTAGGTGAAACAATTGACAGAAAATAACAATTATCGATATATTGATGAAGCCCCACTAATATCAACCATGGATGGTATTGGTGGGGACGTTAGTTACTCATATCGACATGAATGGACAAGAGTAAAGTGGAGTTAGTTGAAACATGCTTCTAGAAATCCTTATAAGGAAACAAAATATGGGAAGTATTGAAATTAACGTTTGGTCAGAAACGTATGAATGTTTGGTTTGGCGGTAAAAAATCACAACAGGCATCAAACGTGCGTTTTGTGTGAAGCTGCACTCTGTTTTGGGTGAATTTACACTTGTTAGTTTTTTACTTTTCACTATCACAAGGTCTTTCAACGAACTCACTTCGTTCCATATTAGATGACCTATTTAACATAATTTAAACAAAATACAAGAACAATAATGTTAAATTACATCGATGGTATAGAGATACAAAATGTTATTTATCCTAAAAGAATTATACTATTGGTGGGAGAAATTAAATTCAAATAAGTAATTAAATAATTACTTTTTTTTTTAGGAAAAATAATTACTTTTTATTTGTCACTTACTTTAAAGAGTTTACCGGTTAAATTCATATACATTAAATACATTATACATAGGAGAGATATTACATGTTTAAATTTGTGCTCAATACATCAAATATTCGCACAACTTTTTACAATTTAAGCTAGGACAATTTAACAAGTATTTGTAAATTATAAATCTTTTTTCTTACAAGAAATTATAAAATAAAATAAAAAATTGAAGTAAAGAAATTATAAATCTTAATAGGTGGAGTTTGCACATGTTAAGGGATATGAATAAAAGAAGTAGTAATAGAGAGGGTGAGGTGGAAGAAGAGGTTGGAAAAAGATGTAAATAAAAGTAGAGGTAGCTACCTACCAAATGGAGCACTTAAATAAGTGAATTGTAACCACTCGTGTTTCTCACCAACTTGGTCAAATACTCTCTCTTTACATTACTTCTATTTTCTCAGAAAAAGAAGATCCCCGAGTCAATTGCACCTCCTTATCACCACTACCTTCCATTTATATTCCTTCTGCCCTCTTATCTCTCATCAATATAATTTCATTACTTTCTTCAATCTTCCACACATTCTCATCTCTCTCTCTCTCTTAGCCACTATGGGCAGATCTCCTTGTTGTGAGAAAGAGCACACAAACAAAGGTGCTTGGACAAAAGAAGAAGATGAACGTCTCATTAACTACATCAAGCTTCATGGGGAAGGCTGTTGGAGGTCTCTTCCAAAAGCTGCTGGTATATAACATACTCTATGTTAATTGATTTCCCACCTATATATATATATATATATATATATATATATATATATATATATATAGCTACAACAAATTAATTAAATGTACACTCAATTCCATTTCTTATAGATATATAGGATTTTAAATCAATATATATATGGTTGTGATCATTACAGGCTTGCTAAGATGTGGCAAGAGTTGCAGATTGAGATGGATAAATTACCTCAGACCTGATCTCAAGAGAGGAAACTTCACTGAACAAGAAGATGATCTTATCATTAACCTCCACAGCTTACTTGGAAACAAGTATGAACACAACATATATATAATATCCCCTCCATTTATAATTTGTTTAGTATCACAACATATACAGTGAAAATACACATTTAATTTATATATATGATCGATATGTTGATCTTTCCAAGTGATATAAACTTACATTATAATTCTTTCACAAAAAAAAAACTTACATTAAAATATTCTCAATGTTAAACAACTAATTTATATTTGTTCATCAATTCATCATCTCATGATTAATTCCCGTATGTTTTTTTTCGTTGCCCGGTTGCCCTTAAAAAAATTAGTTAGGTAAGTAAATTTGCAAATGATGTAAAATTAATTTGTGAATACCATTTGAAAATTTATTCATGTAGCTTATTGGTATTTTTTGTTGAATAAACTACTCACAATTTTTCAAAACAACGTTTTTCTCTCTTGTTACACCCTTTTTTTAAGAAACAAATATTAGTTGTCGATATCTTCTTATGTTGGTAGTAAGAGTTTGAACTCTCTACCTCTCTGTTAAATTCTTTCGTGTGACCTAAATTCCTAACTCAAGCACTTAATTTATGATTTTGCAGATGGTCGTTAATAGCTGCTAGATTACCAGGAAGAACAGATAATGAGATCAAGAATTACTGGAACACTCACATCAAGCGAAAACTCTACAGCCGTGGAGTCGACCCTCAGACTCATCGGCCACTTAACGACTCAACGGCATCCACCACCATAATTCCACCAGCTAATGCTGCAGTGTCAATATCTCAAATTCCCACAAGCAACATCAAGAATATGATCATCGATGATATTAGCATTATTAGCAGCAACAGCAACAAAAACAATTTTCAGTTAGTGAGTGGCTATGCCAATGCAAAGATTAATGGAACCAAGTTGGTCTGTGAAGATTCAAATTCAAATAACAGTAGCGGTGTTAGCTCCGAGGAAGCATGTCATCATCAACTTAATTTGGACCTTTCCATTGGTCTTCCATCCTCACATCCTCAAGTTAACGATGAAAAATTGAAATTGCAACCACTACAAGGTGATGAGCAACAAGAAACAAAGGTTACTACTAATCACGGTTTGTGTCTTTGTTATGGTCTAGGGTTTCAAAGCAACCAAGTGTGTTGCTGCAACAAAGCCATAGGTAACACTGTTGCTACAAATGTCACCGATAATAATATGTATAGATTTTACAGACCCATGAATATTTAGAACTTAATAGTTTATAATTAGTTAGCTTGTTTTTTTGGGTTGGAAAATATAGAAGTTGCTAGAGTTAAGCTGATTCGGCTCATAAATATTGTAATGTTGCGACTGTTGTGTTAGTTAACAATAACTTGCAAATAGTTTTTGACAAAATTTTGGATAATTTTTTGTTTCAATATTTTATTTTGATTTCTCTTAGTTTTCATCCAGTGGGATGAGACTTGATTGTTGTTGTTGTTGGATTTTATCCATTAAAGGTAATCATTTGAGACGGTATCGAACATTAAATATCGTCGCCACATTGTGAAGCCTAACTCTTTCCTTGGTAACCATTTGTTTGAAATATGATTGAAAGTATGCCCAATTAAATAGAAGGTTTTTACTTTGGATCTTGCTATAAGTGTGTCATAAGAGCGTACGCTAAGGATTCCACAAATGACTAGTATTTATTTTATTTTTTAAAAAATATCTACATTTTTTAAGAAATAAATTGGTTGAATTTCTATTTTTTTATACAATAACATGTGCCCTAAACGTGTATGTATTTGTTTGCTTTGGCGGTGGAAATTCCACGTTCGACCAAAATCACAGTGGCAATCTACGTTTGTAGTGAAGCTAGGAATATTAGCTTCTTAGAATCAAGGCAAATTTGTTTTGATTACTGTGCAAATGCACGTTTGGTGAGGGTAACGTTTTTCCAAACAGACACTATATCTTAGCATTTTCTTTTTATATTAGACATAAATGATTACAAAATCGGTGAACTTAAATACTTTTTGATACACTCCCCCACATCGAACACTATTAATTAGGCTTAACGTGTTATGCATAGATATAAATTGTGGATGAGTCTGATCGATAAACTCTAATATTATATTATATTTTTATATTGGACATAACTCATTCTTATAAACCATATCTTTTGTGGATGAGCACTTTATCACATTATAATCTCACAATTTAATGAAGAGGCTAATAACAATCATAATCAAAGGAGTCAGGGTTCAAACCCTAATCAGGAGGTTAATCTATAACTTGTGGACAGCCTTCTCTTTTCTATGTGGAAATTGAATTTATCTTGATATAAACATTTTATTTGAATTTCCTAGTTATGTCAAACATTGTTCGATATTAAGTGGCGAAAAAAATTAATTTCCTTTAAGAAAAATAATTTATGACCCCGTATGAATTGTCACAATTATTGATCACAAATTCCATCCCAATGACAATATGATTTTTTGTTTCAATTATTTGTTTACAGGATTTGTTTCTTTCTTTATTTACAGTAAAAAAAAATCACATTCTCAAAGATGAAAGAGATGGGAAAAGAAAATATAATGATGGGAAAGGTACTCTTTAGAAAAGAAAAGTCAAAAAATTAAAACAGAAGGCAAAAATTATAGTATTCCCTTAAATCAAGTGATTAATCCCCGTTGACAATGAGCCACGAATAACTAGTTAACTCGTAATCAGTTACTAGTTGATAAAATTTGAATATAGGCATGGTTGACTACTGGTGGTTGACTAACTAACCAGTGCCAAGTGAAAGAAGTCACTGTTCAATATTGGCTGTGTGCAAGTGGAGAAGCTCTAAATTCCCAATGAATTTTTCAAAATTTGTGTATTTTTTAATAAATAATTTATATACATTTTTGTTCCCACATGTCTCATTATATTCTCCTAATGCTTGTTATTGTCATACTTGAAAACAAAATATTAATAATAAGAGCGCACTGTATGTTTTATATGAAATGATAATTCATATGTAGTGTGGCCATGAATGGACCCAAAATTATACAAGTCACGTGCCCTTACCCAATTTAGAGGATATTTATACTAGTCATTAACATGCTAAAAAATAAAGCAGTAACTATTGCTAAAGAAGATTTCTGTTTGATGTTTATAAACCATAACATTTCATCACAACATCAGTCAAAGGAAATGGATGGTACCAAGTTTTAGAAATAGCCAATTCTTGAAACAAGTGTGAATTTAGTCGTTAAAGTATAATAATCGTGTAAAAAAAATCCATAAAACACTCAAAATTATACCTTGTCGTTGCCGAAGACGATCCCAAAACAATAGTACTAAAGAACCTGAAGTCCTAAAAACAAAATATGCAAATGAATTCACCATTGCAATTTACAAAAACAAGTTAAGGACCAGAAGCTCCTGAAGATTCAGCAGCATCCTCTAATCTCAATGTTATCGCTACTTCTTCAATCATTTTACCTTTATCAGCTGAACCTTCCACTGCCTTATTCAACCTTGTTAACCAAATATCATAATCAACAGGATATGGAGTTCCACAAAGACTATCCACATAATCCGCAAAACCTTTCAATAGAGCAGAAACCTGACCAAGATGTTGTTGAATTGAACGCTTCGCCCAACTATTCTCTCTCCATTGTAAAGCAGACTCGATAGAATCTTGTTGACTCATAGTCCCTCCGGTAATAAAATAAACGATATAGACAATGCTTTCGGCATCAGATGAAGGACAAAGCTTCCCATGCTGAAGTGCATGAGATGATGAGAATTGTAAATTTATAGCAGGGCTGTCTCTATCTTCCAAGACTGCACGGCCCCAAGATATTGGGACATACATTGCTTGATTGTGGTGGTTTCTAATATTGCCTTGTTTTTCGACAACGCGTATTATGTTTTCCGGACAAATATCACCGTGTTGGACATTAGCTATAGCTGCACTTCTTAGAGCAACCAGACAGTCTCGGCACAAGCGCATTGCTCCGTCGGCAGAAAATGTTCCTTCATTAGAAACTACAGATGATAATGGCTCGCCTACTGGAGATGTTACTAGTATTGGTGTTCCACACCATGGATGATCACATTTTCCTCCTGGACTTTCTTTGTTACAATAACCGGAATGTACAATCCTACCAGAGGCAACAATTTCGGGTAAATATTTGCTCAAGATTCCTTGATTCCTCAAAATGTTTAGAACTTTTGTTTGGCGTTGTACTTGATACCAAAGGCTCATATCCTCCCAAGAGGGCTCGAGTCTAGATGTATGTGCGCCGACATATAAAGAAAGTAACGCCAAGGGGTGATCTAAACATATAGCACTATACAGATAATAGTTCCCCCGTACCAGATATTCATGAATTTGGAAACTTCTCTGTCCTTGTTGTGGATCATCCAAGACTACTATGTCACCGTGTTTAAGCTTTAGGCGTGAGGGTCGGTTGTTGGAAAATAAATCATTTTGATCAACTTCAACAATCTCTCCATCTTGATGATCATAATAAGGCACAAGTGCATTTTCAGTTTCGATTATGCAGCATTCTGTCCGGCGCTTCTGAAGGCGAAAGCTATGATCTGAGATCAATGTGGCGACTGATTTTCTTGGTGGTCCATTCCATTGAGCAATGGAGTAGAATGTTGCCAATAGTATCTGCAGAGCTCCTATATCTCCCCAGTTTGGATTTCCTAATTGGTTCCATATTGGTTCAGCCGGGGTGATGCAAATTTCGGCATAAGTTTTGATCCATTCAGCAACAGAAAGATACGGATTGCTTGAGTTTGATAAATCAAGTTTTCCAAGGTCACCACTGAACTTTATCACCACTCCAGACTTAGAATCAAGAACTAAAAGGAAAACAGAATCACTGTTGACGGAACTAATCTTGCTCAAACTCCGAGAAACAAGAACATGAAAACCGTAAAAGAGAGCTTCACAAATAGTGTTGGCTGATACTCTCAAAGCATTGTCCAACAATAATTCTGGCTTGAATATGGCAAACTCAACCACTTGATCCCATTTAATTTTTGAATCAGTAGATGTTTTTGATATCAAACCTAAACCACGCATTTCCCTTAGCCTGCCCCTTGATATTGCTTTTTCAACACTATTGAACTTTGAACCAGGATAAGAGGGACATGAGACACATAACGGTAGCGGTCCATTTTTATGCCAAAAAGTACGCCAGAGACCAATGATAACCGCATGAAGGAAATCCTCTACAGCTAGATACTGCTCTTCTATAAGCTCTTCAGAAACCTCAGAGAATATGGGCATACGGACAAGTTGCTGAAATGGAACCCCCTCCAACGCCATATCTAGCTTGCGCATCTCACCAATCGTGAAGAGAGAACTAAAACCATGCATCCCATCTACTGAATCACTATTTAGATTCTCCATGACCCATTCCTCAAGATATTGTGTGAATAACTCAAGCTCAACCAGTTTTCTTCCATATTCCTTGAGTCCCTTTAACGCTCTTCTTGAAATGGGAACAAATTTGCTCAACCCTGACGCCCCAGAGACGGTACTAGCAGAAATAACTGGCATATAAGAAAACTATGTTATATAATATATATTCATAAAAATAAAAATTAGTTACAACTATTTATCAGCAAATATTGTTCTTGTGGGGGAGGGAGGGAGGAGGACATTAGTACAAACCAGAGCTAGACTTCCTGAAACTTCCATCCTGACTTTTTCCAGGCGATGAATCCATTCCATTTTGCAAAAAACCTGATTCATGTGATTATAAAGGCCGTGCATTAGATGAGTCTTTATATATAAATATGTCGCGATTAAGTAAATAATTGAGCATTTTCTTAAAGCAATACAGTCTATATCTCTAAATCCTATTAGCACTGTTTCATGTCCCAAATACACAATAAAAAGAAAGACTATATTTGGGAACACTGACTATTAATACTAATCATTCAGCTTGAGTCTTGAGGTGCCAGAGTGATGAATACATTTTCTCTAATACAATATTTACATGGAACATAGTACATACATAATTACACACACATATTTAGAGTGAGATAAAGAATAAGATATCTTTCATCTTTATTCCTCACAAGTTGGAGGAACTAAAATGTTAAGGTTGTAGATACATTTTTTACTTCAGATAACCCTGGTATACATTCTCCCCTATGTTCTGTTGGTTGAATTTATCCCCTCTTACCAATAGTCTTGGGGAGTCCTGGAGAAACTTGAATACCAATAAACTCTTCCACAAGTGTGAATATCTCAAATCACTATACTAGATGCAAACACCAGAATCGCACTCCTCCACCAAGCCGACAAGGGCTCTGATACTTTTTGGGTCATGAGCCATGAGGAGAGCCTAAAAACACCGGGGGATCATCACAGTGGCTTTAAGCAACCACACGTGTGAATTGGGCACCATACCTTAACCCAAAACCTTCATCCGTAAATGCAAAAGGGAGGAAGAAAAAAGGTGTTTCGGTGATACATAGTTGTGTAATAAACTTGCTACCATACTACTGTTGGGTCATGAGGGGGCTCGGGTGATCATCGCATTGAGCCGAGAGCAACCACAGAAGTGACTTGGACACCACATCTTCACACAAAACCTTAAGGCATTCGGTATATGGGTCCACCTCACTTATATGTTGCTCAACACACACATTTCCATCCAATTTGGAGAGTCCAGAAGAGCATCGTCTAGGAGCAACAGAAGGAAATTTCTACATGAGCGTAAGGACACCCACAAAAGAAACAAAAATACAACTCACGAATTGGTTGTGATTCAACACTTCATACCTACATCTACAATTTCTCAACAAAATATTTTATTACTCAACATGTAATTTTTACAAGGAGAAAATTGCAAGGTTTCTGATATAATTTTTGCATGGACAAAATTGCACTCTCTCGTGACACACAACTAGCCAAAGCACATCCAAAAGACTAAAGTTATTGTGCTGAAGAAAACTCACAATATTTATAATCACTCTTCACACTACTTAACGTGGGACTTGGATAAATGCCCAGTTTGAAAAAACATATCCATTATCAAACTCAATCATAGTCAATGTAGGAATACCATTCACACTTGAATACCAACAATAAAAAAAAAAATCCATTCCTTTTGATACAAAACAGTACTGTACTCAACTAATGGGAAAGAATAAACCAATTTTATTTTGTTAGTCTATGAACTGATCTTATTACTCAATTAAAATCTAGTACATGATACTAAGTGACCTAATGTAGGTCTACATTTTGCTCCATTTCAATCCTGATGTTTTCTTACTCAATTTAGTCTACATTTTGTTGTTGTCATATCCCAAAATATTCATTGTTGGTGTATGAAAAACTTTCATTCATCACACGGTAATACTACGTACAATAAACAGGAAAAAGGGAAGACAACCCCCCCCTCAACCGAATGCAATGGACAAGCTATGATACTATATTAAGAATTTATATTTTGCCTAATGCATAGTGACTCAGTGAAAAGCAAATTGATTCTAGAGAATAACACAAACACAGATAGCATTGCAATCCAAATCACAAATTTGGTACATTTTGATGAAAAAGAAAAAGGGTAAAGCAAAGTAAAACTCACCTGATTGCATTTTGACCACCAAAGATGTTTTGAAAAAACAGTAAAATGTTGAAAAGAATCAAGGACAAGATTCCAAGATCTCAAGAAACTTGGAAACCCACATTCTTCAACCCATACAAGATAATGTCTATCGAGGATGTGAAGAAGGAATGGCATTGTAGGTAGAAGAAGGAGTAAAAGATGGGACAACACCGAAAGTAAAAATGATGAACATGGTAGATCCTAGTAAGGAATTGTTGGTGGATAAACATAAAAAAGTTGTCATCTAGTAAGTTTGTTTCAATAGCTACAAAAACGGTTGTTGTGTGGTTCCTATAGTACGAGCTGGGAACAAAAAAAAGAAGCAGTGTCACAGATTCATTCAGAAAAGAGCATGATGATTGTGTTGTTGTTGTTGAAGCTTTGAAGACAGACAAGTGAAAGAAGCAACGACAAGAGGGGAATTGTAAATTGTAATTATTAAATTAAAAAAAAAGCTGCGGAAAACCCAATGAGGCTGGCTATCTGTCTTAAGTCTCAACTCAACACAATAGGTCTGTCTGTCTGTCTGTTTTTCTTGGATGTTGGTCCCATTGGAATTTGATAATGATGTTTCATCACTTCACTATCTCTTCTTAGCTAGCGCGTCACTTCCACACCTTCTTAACTTCTACCTCTTCACGCTTCTCTTATCTTACTTACATTCAATTTTAAATGAGAAATCATGTTTATTATTTAAAAGATAACTACTTTATGAATATTGTATAAAAAAAGACATGCAAATATTCTTAATTTACTTAACTTTAGCTATCAATTGCACGCTAAATATTTTAGTTTGATAAATGACGTCCCTGTTAATGGCAAAGATATCGTATCTACTATCTAGTTACCACTTTCACTTTATAGCATCTTAATTTGTCCTTACAAGCACTTAAATTGTTTAACCGTAAAGAAAAGGAAGGGATTGAACCGAAAAAATGGAAGGTGGGACACAGTTTCTCCCTTGAAGCGTAAGTGAAGATTATAATTTGCTGTCATGTTATCCCTGCGCTAGCTTATCCATCAATTTTATACTGAGCTTCTCTTTTTTTCCTTTTCTTTTTCTTTTTTGAGGGATAATGAGCTTGCAGGCTTGTGAGTTAATTTTTGGCTTAATCAATCCAACCGTCTTTTAATTTAATTGTTTGTCTAAAAGCAGTTCTTTAACTTTAGTTTAACGGAGATTGATAGAAATGATATATCTGAAACACACTCGAACTTAAAGGACCTATCTGAAATCTTATAAACTTAAAGGATCTATCCGAAACAGACTCGAAACTTAAATGATCTATCTGAAACCTTAGAAATTTAAAGGATCTATCTAAAACAAACATGAAACATAAAGGACCCGGAGAAGTATTTAGCCTTTTAATTATAAGCAAATTTTATTTTTTAGGTTCATTCAATTAATGTATGTGGACCACATACATCATTAATTAAATGAAACTAAAAAATAAAATTTGCTTATAATTATCAATGGAGGGTGCAGACACGAACGTAAATAAAATACATTTGAACACATATATGGATGATAAAGTTTAAAAGTGAAATGATATTAAATGTTTTTGATTTGGAGTTATATTCAATTAATTATTTCTCGTGATATTATACACATTTCTTGAGACGTGTATTGGATTAATCTATGAATTATGGGAATATTAGAATGTCCTTGATTAGTAGTAACATGGTTCAACTGTACTTACTATTTGTTTGCATGTGTCACGTTTGTGGGTTTAGATGCATTATTATCTCCAAATGCGCATGGAGTGTTTTTCACTACATGATTGCACATTGGCATTATATTGTCTCATCTTGAAGAAATCTGCAATTATTTTATCTTGCTTTTTTATAGTAATGGTAATTTATTTAAATCAACAAATCGATGGATAAAATCAGCACTGCAATACTTTTGTTGTGTGTTTCATCTCGAACGATTATGTGAGTTTTTCTATTCTATCCCCAAATATATCATGATCTTTATTAGAGTTAGACTTAGTCAACCGTTCTATTACTATTGTTTAGTTTTTTTTTTTAGAGGATTGTTTAGGTTCTTTAATTGATTTCAATTACATTTAGTTTGTTACAGAGGATAAATCATTCAAGTTGGTTAGCTTGCTTCTTATCCTCGTCTGGAGTTTTTTCTTTTAAAAGAAAAAGAAGAAATCCTCATCTGGGGTTTGCTATTCTATAAAAACCACTTCATTGTATTTTTTGTATTCACTCATCAATGAGATGAGATTATTCAGCAACGATTCTTCTATGATATCAAAGTAATATGGTATTAGATTAAACATCTTCTCCTATGTTCAAGGGCGGAGCTGTTAAGGTCCTCGTCTGGCAAGTGTCACACCAAACATATACTATTTTTTTTTTAGTCCAAAACACAAGCATATCCAAAAACTTTAAACTAGTGTAGTACACTTGATGCACAACGTGAATGACCCACAATGTGCAGTGCATTTGATGAAGTACAAAGAGATTGTTCTACTTTTGCCTCATGTTGTTCACTTATTTATATTATAGTTTGGCTTTGTGAGCTTGCAATGTAGTCGATGTGGGACTGAGTATCTATCTATGTTTTACAAAGCACATGCAGAGAGTCAACTAAGTAACAAGACAAGATGAGTGATCAATGATTAATGATCGGCCTACAGGAGCCTACGGCTTGGCCTGTTTTGGCCTGGCCTGTTTAGTAGATAGGCCTAGGCTAATAGGCCGGCCTATTAATAGCTATTTATTAAAAAATGTTTTTTATATTAAAATAATTGCATACATTAAAAATATAAACACCTTTTTCTCTATCTATTAGTCCCTTAATAGGCTTTTGTTGTGATAGGCTTTTAAATAGGCTTTAATCTAGTTAAAATTTACTTGTACTGAAATAGGCTTTTAAGTAGGCTTTAAGACTTGATTAGCCTATTTAGTAGGCCAAATAACTATTTGATGGCCTTAATGTAAAGTAGGTCTGGAAGTAGGCTTTCAGGTCAGTCCAGGCTTTTAAATAGGTCAGGTCAGGCCAAGAAAAACGGCCTATGATAGATGATGAGTCAATAAATTAGTGTTTTTAATATGTTATTTGAGTCTATTTTATTTAGATTTGATTTAGTTTTATTTAAATATTATTTTCTTTTAGAATTATTTTACTTCAATTGCAAATTATTATATTTCAGGAACAAATGTGTAAAGATTTAGTCTTGGAGTAAAAGAAAGAGGATTAGGAGCTGATTCAGGATGAAAATACGAAATATGGGACAAAAATATGTCACTCCCCAAAGTCAGAGACATGGCACGACCCGTGCCACCAGCAGCACGGCCGTGCCAACCTTCAGAGTGCTCTTTTGCTGCTTTTGCTTCCCGAACAAGCTACCTATTAGTTTACTTCTGACCTAAAAGCCCATAGTTTCTTGTGGAACATTCTATTGTTATATTTCTTAGGGCTTAAGTCATTGTAAACTATAAATAAAGTAGCTAGTTATCACAACAAATAATTTTTTGTTCTTGGAATTCAATAGTGACAATTGTCTTTCTTAATAAAAGTTCTTCTTTTACTTTCTTGTTATTTATTTTATGTTCTTCTTCTCCTCTTCTATGGCTACGATGATCAAGAGTGAGTAGACCTTTCTTGTCTTGTGATTGTTGGATAAGTCTAATGACGTAATCCTAATCAAACTAAGCCATAAACCCTAATTTTATATAAATATACTTTCTAATCTAATTCACCATTTTTATAATGAATTAACAAATGCCAAACTCATAATGCGAAAGCGGAGGGTTAGTATTTGTTAATTCATCATCTCAAATATCAATTCATAATGCGAAAACGGAGCTTTGATATTGGAACAAGTGAGTTCAGACAAGGGTTGCGAAACATGAGAATAGTCTAGCAAACCTTGAGACATATAAAGTTTCGTTCTTCAAGGATTCTAATAGCAATCAACCATGAGAATAGGTGTGGTTGCTAGAGGAACACACTCACTGCACCTCGAGAGAGGCTTTGATACGCTAAAGAGAAACTTGTCTTTAGAAAGTAGGTCGAATATAAAGTCATGGTTTAGGGTTTGTCTGTGAAGGATTCGTCACTACGATGAACCAATAATCCCAAGGCGCTTTTTATTATTTTTGTTTTTAACCTTTAAAAACCCAATCTTTACAATCAAACTTTCTTCTAATCGTCTCTTAAAAGTAAATCAAATTGAACAACTCCCTGTTGGAACGATACTCTCTTTTTACTACTTCGGTAAAACCGTACGCTTACGGTTTTGCTCATCAATAGGCCATAGGCCTATAAATTTTTTCGTAGGCCAGGCCCAGACCTATCAAAGTCTGGCCTCGCCTGGCCTATTCTCACCCCTACTTGTCGTTCATCAACAACCTTCGCGTACATGAATCAAAGGATGGCAAAACGGATCAACTCGTCCCGCTCCATCACTACTCTTTCTAAAACGGGGTAAGGTACAACTTGCCAAATGAAGTTGTAGTGTTGAAAATCTCACCTCAACCCTCTTACTATTTTATGTGAACGACTTATGGTTTAATATATAAAAATATTTTAATGTAAAAATATCTTTTAATATATATGTATAGGTTAGTCTATCAAGTTTCAAATGTTTTTTTGAATCCTAAACATAGCCTAATTATAATTAAATAGGTTTTTTAAAAAACATTAGTATTACCTTTTTAATAAACAACTCAACCAATATCAAACTTAAACAAGTGAGGTCGTAAATCCTTGTGTGTTGGTCTAATTTATTCTTGCCCATAATTGTTAGTACTTCCACTTTTGATGTTTAACATTTTAGGTTAGGTTATCCATCTGCTTTAGATCTACTACATAGGTGTAAACAATGATCTAGATTTCTATTATTAACTAGACTTTTGACCCGTGCGACGCACGTGTCCTATCGACTGTTAAATGATACAATAAGTTATATTTGACATGTGTCATGTATGTGTCTATCGAAAAACACAAATGTGATTATTAGATGATTGTTTTCGTCATGTGCCAATTTTCACATATTAAGAAGTTTAAAATAATAAATTTGTATTTTTTTTAAACAAAATATTGAAACGTACATTTTATATTAAATATCTAATTTTTTAATTAAAAATATATATTTTCAATTTTTTTATTCTTTTAGTTGTTTTAACACGTGCAATGTTGCACATGTTAGATAAATCCTTATTAGACATAAAATATAACCATAAAATGTGCCTTAATATGTTCTTCAACGACGTATGAATCGTACCAAATTTGTAACGTATTTGAAAACATAATTTATTAAATGATTTGCTTGCATTTGATAATAAAAAAGAAAAATAAGAACTATTACCTAATTTAGAGTAAACCCAATTTATAGCCATATAAAAAATGAAAATGGTAAATAAGCACAAATTGCATCACAATAATTAAAGTTCGATTAAAAAATGTGGTCAAATTGCAGCTTAAAAAACTGAATAAAAACTAATTATTTAGAGTACAAAGTTAATAATACATATCAAAAGCAATTATATAACCTAGTAGATCATTATCTTTGTCTCATTGCTTTAAGTTGACAACAAAAAAACTGATTTTGGATGTCCTTTTATGGAAACTGCTCAAACCGAATATATAAGTATATATCTATATGTACTTATTTATTTTACATCTGCTCATTGTTTTTGCACTAAATATACAAATTTATTGTATATTTAAACCGCATTATAACTTATCCATATTAAACCGTATTAAAATACCTAGGAAATCCTTTTTTGAATGGTTCATCCTAAACAAAACCAAACTAAAATTAAATAACATAGTGGATCGGTTGAGTTTTGTCTTTAAAAGTGATCTGAACCGCATTGCGAACACACGTAACTTTTTTGTATAGCTTCATGCACGTGATAAGTTAAAATTCCTCTTTATAAGTGAACAACTTATACACACCTTAGTATTCTTGAACTTAATTTAAGAGTACCCTATCAAAATGTTCATTTGTTTGAAAGAAAATTGGAATCCAAATTATATAGTTTCAAACATCACTATTATTTCTCAAGTAATGATTGACTAATGTAATTTTGATGAGATTATTGCAAACTCTCTTCGAATATAGATGTGATACAAAGGGGTTAAATTTAGAACCAACTTCAAGTAATCATACGTATGATTAGTGTTTCAAGTAACCATACATACGATTAATGTAGTAATCAATAAAACTTGCAGTATTAAAAAATAGCACATTAATAAGGATTTCGAAAATAGTATTTAAGAATAGCAAAAAGGATTAGCAAAACCGGGACTTAGTACGATACACAACATCCATATGAGAAACAATGTAATAAAAAAAGAAAGAAGCAACTACATAAAGCTGATAGAACAGAGATTAAACAACATACAACATTGATATTAAATCCCAGTGTGTGTATATATAGTACTTGAATTATGTCAATTGTCCATTAAGCTCATTCCTTTCGTGTTCCTCGTAGACATTCATCACTAATAATGATACTTAATGCGCATGTCTATTTTCAATGTTAATTAATTATTTTGTTATATAACTTCCAAAAAAGGTTTGAATGTCATTAGTACACATTTATATTGAGTTTGTATATTTCAATGGACAATTAAAACACACATTCATTTGCATTAAAAGGATTTGAGAATAGGAGGGAGTGAAATCCTAATTCAAAATTGCTTTAATGTTGTTTTAACAGTCAGAATTGCTTTTAAATGAGAGAGTCAAAGGATATTATGAATGATGATAGGAGTGAATTTTTGAATTTCAAATGAATGGAGTACCTAGAATATGATGTCATCCCAATTTGACTTGAAACAAATTTTTATTTAATGACAAAAAATTTAAAATGAAATGAATTTATTGCGTGTTAAAGGGATGAGGAAGTTAAAGGCGTGAATTATTTGCGTTGGAATAGGAGGGAAAAAGCTAGGAATAAATTCAGATCGGTTGATTATGAAATGCTCTCAAATTTGAAATGAATTGTCGTGAATTAAATGCAATAGAATAAATTCAAATCAACTAATTAGGAAATGCTCTCAAATTTGAAATGAATTGCCTTAAATTATTTGATAAATGAAATGAATTGCCAAACAACAACACGGTCAAACCTGAGAAATTGCCAAACAATTTGAAATGAAATGAATTTATTGCGTGTTAAAGGGTTAGGAGGCCAAACCTGAAATTAAATGCGTTAAAATGGGAGGAAAATTGCTAGATTAAATTTAGGGTTAGTGTTAGCTTGATCAGACAAGCTTTAGTAAGTAAGATAACATGATTTGTGTTTCTATCATATGAGAAAATTCTACAAACTTTATTTTCTCTCAAGTCGTAGTAATTGTGTACATCATTTTAACTTAATAAAGGTAGATATTCGAGGCTCTATTAATCTTCCATCCTATATGTGGGCTATATATCATTACATTTTAACAATAGTTTATGATCATTCTAGATATACCTGTTATTTCTTATGCAAACCAAATTAGGAACTAGAATGCTTCAACATTTTGTCACGTATGTGGGCTTCAACACTTTGATCATTCTACTCAATTTTCACCCAAAATTAAAAACATTTGTAATGAATATAGTGTTTAATTCAATATGAAAATACGGGTGTAGAGAAAATGGAATTGGATGAGCTGAGGATGATGATGATGATAATAATACCTATGCTCTCAAAAAAATAATAAGCCCTAGTTACTTTCTCAATTCGAGATGTAATATTTTTGGTAAATTAGTGACATTAAATGGTCCATAGTCAGGTCATTGGAATCTCTTAGTGATAAAGTTGTTGAATTTACAGATTCGACCAATCTTGGTAGCCATATGGTGTCTCTTACTTGCTTCAAGGTTTGTATATGCGACAAGCTTTCTCCCATGCACGAGATATCAATCTATAGTCACAAAAAATAAATTTTGGTGAGAAAATTGGATTCATGAAACAAGGGTAAAATTATACTGTATAATAATTTGGCAGAACAGTTCTCACTGCCCTTACTAATCCTCACATGATTTTCGAGTCCCTCTCAAAAAAACATGGATTAGTTAAAAAAAAGAAGGTAAAAGATTAAATAATTAAAAAAATGTTAAAAAAAAAATTAATAAATTTTCATTTTTGTGTATACATATTAGTATAATTTATTTATCTGTGCGTGTAAATTAAATTTCCACTGCTGTTGTCATAAGTTGCCATTAGGTTTTGATCACTTATAGAAGCACTAATTTCATTTTCATTGTTTATAAAAGGGTTGGATAGTTCAACTAATTTAAGTTAACGAATAAAAAATTGGAGGTCCTGAATTCAAACCCGCATAAATTTGAAAAACTAATCCGACAACTAATTACTAACATCAATCATTTAAACAAATTATTGTATGTATAGAGTGTAGATTAATGTTTTAGTTAGAATATATATAGCATATTTTGGCTTAACAACACAAAAATTGGGACTTAATCAACGACTATTTGCATCTATTATATGTATAGAATGCATTGAACCTCTTAAAGTTGTTCAAGGGTGAACATTTACTCCTTAAAAGAAAAAAAAGGATTAACATTTACCATCTCAATTAACAAATAAATTTTATAATGGCAAATGTTCCACTGTATTATCATATTATTAAAAGAGTAATTTTGACATTCATGTAAATAATGGATCATGTAAAATTATCAAATTAATTGAAAATTCCTAGCGAAAAATTTGTAACCACTTGAATGGTCTTTTATTTAAATTTTTGTTCCCTACTCCAAAATATTTGTGGTTTTTTTTCTCCACCACAAATAAAAAAAATTGTCACAAATATTATTTGCTATTTGCTGTTTTTTCAACCGGCAATGACTAATGACTAAAATTGAAATATTGGGATCTCATTTTCGCTCTCCCAACAAACCGAACCAAATTTTGATATGGAATGTCGGGAGCAATAATGAATTAATGGTCTATAATCACAAGAGAGACACAACATCTCTATCGAAAAGATCAAGACATTGAGATTATAAGCCATCTTTTTTATACAATACTGGACTCGTTCATAATCAATGTGATATTAACCAGTCACACATGAACGTAAGCTATCTCTATGCATAACAACGAGAAGAATTTGGGGGATATAGATTAATTTAAAAAATAAAATAAATTAATCTATATCCTAGTTTTCCAAATAAGGTGCGTCAATCTTTGCTGTGTAATTAACTGCGAAATGAAATAACTGATTTTTTTTTGTTTTGACAAAAAATATGCTAAAATGATGAAATTTTGATAGACGTGTGTACTCGATCCCTATCAATGAATGGTCTATGCCCCGTGCAATAAACCCTAAAACATCCTATAAATTAACCTACCAATGCATGGCAACAGAGATATCATGTCATCCTCATCATTATGATTCACTTAATAAAAATGCATGACATACGTTTACGAGAGCGTCATTTCAGAAAATCAAATGCATGCATAAACACTTGGCATTTTCCTTTAATTAATGATCTAGACTAAGAAAGAAAGAGAGAGTAGGTTACCTCAGCTTCGTTGGAGAGACCAAGTTTTGTAACCAGATACTTTTTAACCATCAACACCGTCATGTTTTCATCCCTTTTCAATCACAATTTGGAGAGAGGAAAAACAAAAGGACAATTAATTAAAAAAAGAAAAATTAATTGCCAAAAGTACTAAAAACAAAAAGATTGAAAAGAAAAATGATCAATATAAACACATTATACACTACCGACCGCTACTTGGGAGGTAGAATCAGAGAGAATGATAAGATAAATGTAATAAGTTAGTGATGTTATAGAAAAAGAGAAAATAAGATAATAATAAATAAATATTGAAAAGTTGGAAATGTTTAAATATAAGAGTTCAAATGAAAAAACAATTAGAGTTAGCTTTATCTCTCAGTTCAATGTGCATCATCATGGCAAAATGGAAAAATGTAATGTTGATATGATGGATCGATCAGCCATGCATGCTAACTTCCACCACTTACTTTACTCTTATGTATTCCTTTGATATTTGAGGCAAAGTTTCACCATTCCTGCCATACAAAACATAAATTAATTCATCAACAGACTCCAAAAAGATTTGAGATCAATGTATTTAATTAAAGGGTGAAATCTAAACAAAGAAAAAGTGTCCTTTGTGATCTTAGCGCTCACTAAATTAATACCAGCAAAGTGTAAAGATTTTTTTACAATCATTAATTAGCATGCAAATTCTTTTTTTCAATGTAATTGAAGACATTACATATATACTCCAGTAACAATGATCATAAAAATAAATTCTCTTAAATTATATATTAAAGATAATTGGAAACAAATGTTTATTTTTTTATATTTATATACAGAAAACAAAAATAAAATGGAATATATGAAAAAAAAAAGAGACGCCTCTTACACACCAGGTGTATTAAAGAGGACACTCAAGAACAAAGAGTCTGACAAATATTTGCAAGAACTGACATTAGCCGATATCCAAACAATACAAAGGGCCCGACCGCCACTGCGATCACAACCGTACACAAAAGAGGCGTTATTTGCCTTTAGCCACCAATAAACGTGGAACTTAACTTTTTCCATAAGCTCTATAATGGAAGAATGCATATTGTTAAATTGAACACTCGGATTTAAATAAGGACTTCGTATCTGATAGTTCGATGGCGAAATTAAAAAAAATACACATTCTTTGTTTTAAGCTAAAACAAAAATTAAATAAAAACACAATGTTTTTTTGAAATGAAAAGAGTGGTAATTAACGATGATGAACGGGTAATAGTCAATATTAACTATTTTGGTTAAAGTTGTGTAATTAATTGCTTCATGAGATTGAACACTAATGAGAGAAAATTAGCTAACCGGTTGGTAAAGGAGCGTAGCGTAAACCACAAACCAGATTGGTTGTAATGATGATTAACATTATTTGATCTGGCGAAGTAATGATGAGAATCACTAGGAATCGGTATGCCCAAGTCTTCACCACGAGGATTCATAATTTGACATGATGATGATGATGATGGACATAATAACATGCCATTATGATGATGGTCGTTATAGCAATTCAAGCCTCCTAATCCTTCTTTACCTTTTCTAATTGATTCTAAACCTGAACCCATATCTTCAAACCCTAATCCTATTTGAGGGCAGCTTAGTACTGTTTGTGAAGAAGATGATAAAAATGATGAAGAAGAAGCTGAAATTGGGTTATGACTTGCTATTTTCTTGGATGATGATGTGCTACTTCCCAGCCCTAACCCTAAATTTAGCCAATCTTCTTCTTTTTCATCTTCTTCTTGAACAGCTTTTGATGCTTTCTCTTCTTTGAAAAAATTGAAATCCTCAGTGTTTTTCAGATGAGTTTTGTAGGAACGAGAAGAAGAGGCCATGATGAGGTGCATAAGGTATATACACTAAACTAAGCTATGCCTACACTAAGATACAATATAGTGCTACCTTATCAAGAAACATGTTTGGTAATTGATAAAGAAGGGTGGGTTTACTTTCACCCTTTTATGGAACGCCATGCTTTTCCACTGTTGTTAACCCACAATGGCATTTTCACACTTACGGTATAGGCCACTAGTCTTTCGCTACTATTGGACCTTTATTCCCTACACGGGGGAAATGGTGCATTGCAAACCATTCAATTAAAATCTAATGGTGTGAATAGCCATATAAATTAAAATTTACTAACTAAAATTGTAATTTTTAATTTATATGTCAATACTTACATCATTGGCATTTACTAATTAAAATTGGATTCTTCAAAAAAAAAATCTAATTAAAATTAAATGGTTGAGATTTATCGGTGATCAGAAGTTTATTTTTCACCCCATTAAATCTTTGGTATTCTTAAAACGAATGTTTAAAATTAATTTTGTTGAGAATAAAATAAGTTTTTCTAAAGTTTATGTTGTGTAATAAAGAAATATCCATTATCACTTCATTTAACAGTGAACTCATTTTCAGTAAATTTTAATAAAAATCTTTTCTATTCGCTATTGTTTTACTATTATAAAATTCATTTTTTTTAAATGATAAAAAAATCTTTCTTTGACTATTTTTTAGAGATTCATAATACACTCACTCGTATAATAAATTTATCTTTTCACTTTGAAAATCTTTTTTTTTTGGGTCAAGTTTCACTTTGAAAATCTTTATTAATAGAAAATGAGTAAGATAATTAATCATATTTAAGGGTAGAATATTAGCAAAATATAATCTTACATCGTAAAAGTGACAACTAATAATGAAATGAATTTTTTTTATTTAAAAACATGTATTGAGGAAATTTTGTCAAAAAAAAATGTATTGAGGAACATATTCTTTCAAAAACAAAAGGTATTAAGGAACATCCCCTCAAAAAAAAAGTATATAAAGGAACATATATCGTGAAAAAGATTTTAATACACACTTTTTAGTTTAATCTTTTTTAATATAAATTCAATTACACTTTATCATCTAAAATATCTCTACATGTTTACTAAAAGGGTTTGTCTAGATTTATTATCTTTCAAAAATCGTGGTTAATTTACCATACAAACCATAAAAACGAGTTATCTGAGTAAATTAGTCTATCAATACCACTTATAACTTTATTCTTGTTTCTAATTTTTATTTGGATTTTAGATATAAAAAATTGCAATTTCGTATCACAACTTATAAAAAAATATAGGGTCATGTTAACATATGTCCTAAGGGCACATGTTAAGGAACCTAAAATGAGTAACTTTGCATTAGAAAACATGATAATTTAATTTTTAAGAAGTTGAATGCACGACTTTTGATACGTATATTTCTATTATAAGTTCCTTAACATGTGTCCTTGAGCGCACAAGCTAACATTTGCCAAAAATATATATATCCACAACAATTATTTGAATTGCACGTGAAATATAATTGCTGTAATTATGGTACATTTTTAGACCAAAGCATGCTAATTGAATTCATTATATATTCCAAATAATACCACTATTACCGGTATATTTTCATTTGCTAAGCTAGCTACAGTATGAAAAGTTTTTGTTTTTCCCGTGGTTTTCTCGGTGAAGTCCTCTTTGCTTCTTCTTGTACTAGATTAATTAGTTTAGATTTGAGTGTCGCTCTTTTTCGAGGTACATCATCATGATACGGTTACTTCTTTTACACGCAACGCAAACAAGACCAGAGAGAGAGAAGTAGAGGGAATGATTGTGTGCTGTACCTGGCCAGTTAATTTGATAAGAATGGAAGAGAGAAAGTGTAGCTTCTGCTGCTGCTACTACTTTTGTAACTCATGTACGAGCTACGAACATAGCTTCGCATTGGACACTGAAATGTCTGGGTAACCCATTTTTCTCCGCACATCCACATTGTTATCACTTATAGTTGAAATTTGGGTTTAATTCATCTTTAATAAATTGACTTATAAAAGTTGATGAGTATCTCTATTTATAAAGATATGTCAAAAGTCTTGTCTTTTTAATATGAGTTTGAATTTTTCTCTATACACTTCATCACACCCAAATTATTACTATTAGACTTAGTATGTAGATAGATAAAAGGCCCGAATTGATATACTCTTATACATGTTGAAATTTGAATCTACCTCATTGTTACAAAATCAGCTTATAAATTGAGGAGTGTCACTTTTATTAAGATTCTCATATTTTCAATGTGGACTTGGGTTTTTTTCTATACATATTATCGAATGGAGGTCTTAATTATACTCTTGAGAATTTGGTTAATTAAATGGAGAGTTATAAGGTTGTCTTGGAGTTGGGGCGTTGCTAGATTGAAGATTCAACCGTGCCTGCTGTATGAGTGGCGCTGGAACCCTATGTGGTGTCTGGGAGCGTTACTCTAGTGATAGGAGCTGCCCGAGGGGTCCTTAGCAGTGTTGTTTTTTGCTGTCTTGGAACACCTGTTTGCGCTGCTGTTTTGCTGCTGTCCGGTTGTTTTATTTTCTGCTCTGTAGGTGCTGGAGTTGTTTTGTGGCTTTGTGCTCTTGGTAGGCAGCAACGGTCAATTTTGGTTTATTTTTGGGACTTTGTTAGGAGGCTGTAATGCTCCTATGTGTTGGTTTTGTTCCTGTTCTGACATTGAATTAGGACTGGGGGGTTTTTTATCGAGTTGTAATATTGGTGGAGAGTTGCCTCGGTTATTAGGCTCTTAGTTTGTACTCTTTTTCCTCCTTTTGCATGTTAAGTGCACCTTGCACCGACCTTGCCTAATAATATTTTCCGTTTCAAAAAAAAATATGGAGAGTGATACGGCACTACGGATCACAAGGTTATGATCTGCTCCCTTTCAGAAAATAATTAGAGAATTTCATTTAGAAAAATAAAAATACAAAAAGTTAATAGTGGTCCCATCATTAATTATTTTATAATATTTAAAAAATATATGTATTTATCTCCAATGAAAAATTTGATATGATCCTAACTTTGGAACGCGAGTATTTTATTAATGGGATTCATGTTCTAGTTACCTTGCTGCTGATAGGAAAATGTTCTAGTTTGAGTTGCATTGCTGTTCTAAGCTAATAGTATGTTTTGTCCTCTCTTCCGGTTTACTTTCTTTCTTTTTACAAGGCCCCTGCAGGAAAATGTTCAAGATCATAGGAGGTGGTTGTTAGATCCTATACATGGCTACTCGGTTTGCGGGACATATCGATTTCTAACTTCAGCTGATGAACCGATGATTACTAGTGACTATAACGATGTCTGGCATAAGCTTGTTCCGACAAAAGTCTCAATCTTTGTTTGATGTCTTCTTCAAGACAGAATTCCGACAAGATCAAATTTGGTGCGACGTCGTGTTCTTCAACCGAATGATAGTATGTGTGCTGGAGGATGTGGTAGCATTGAGACAGCATACCATTTTTTTCTTGAATGCGATCTATTTATTAATGTTTGGTATTTAATATGTCTTTGGCTTGGAATATCTTTTTTTTATCCTGGGCATATTAAAGAACTTTATCTTCAATTTAATCAATTGGCGGGCATGCCGAGAGCTTCATATTCTTACCTAAGTGTTATTTGGCTTGCTTCAGTTTGGACAATTTGGAAGGATAGAAACAACTGTGTCTTCAAAAATGTGGTAATCGATCCTCATAATATTTTTGACAAGATGAAGCAGACTTCCTTTTTATGGTTATCTTCAAATTTTATTCCTTTAACTTTCGGTTTTCATGACTGGTGGTGACATCCATTAATCTGTGTGGGTGGCATGTAATTGCTTTTGTTTGGTTTAGTGTTGGCACTCTTTTCATAGGTGTCTGGTCTTTGTAACAGATTTTGGGTGATTCACCGTTTTAGCACACCTTGTGCAGGGTGAATTTAGCCTTCTTTGAACAATATATTTCATTTTGATTTGTTTAAAAAAAAAGTTTGAGTTTTATTTACACTCTCTTTGGTTTGAGCGAATTAGTGAATAGAGAAATAGAGAAGAAGTATCTCTCTTGTTTGGATAACAAAGAACTTGTGAAGAGAGAATAAAAATAGGTGGGCACTATCACCTTTTTACTTCTCCTCAATTGTGAGAAGAAACATGAGAGAAGTGAAGTGGAGAGGGCCAATTTACACTTATGTCATTGCAGTTTCACGTCCTTATGCTAAGTTAGGATTTACAACAATGAGGTTTGGGTAGCTGCTAACCAGCAACAACAACCGTAACCTCTTTGTCAACAAAAAAAAGTGACTGTAAATTCGAAAGTTGGATTTTTTTATAATAATTCAAAAACTGGATTTGAAAACTATACAATTCACATTAAATTAAATCAAACTAAATTAACTAAGTTCTTGTAGAAAAAAAAACTAAGTTTGTTAAAAATTAAATTAAAGTATATTAGTAATTTAATCAATTAAAACAATTCAAGTATATCAAACTAATACATTGATTTAATTTTTATAAAAAACAAATTAATCAATCATAAATTATATGTTGTTTTTACTCAAAGACATTTTTATCTTTGCAAAACATAGCAACATCTATTTCTTTCCTAATTCCCTCTTCTTTCTCTTATATCAAACATCCCATCAAATCTATTATATTTCTCATTTATATCTCTCTCTTTTCTTATTCTCTCTCACCTACTCCTCTCTTCTCATTTTCTTCTCACAACCAAGCACACCCTTAAGTTGTGATAAGTTTTCGCAAAAATCCACATAACCCATGTGCAGTAATTTGATCATAACTCAAGTTTTAAAAATCATTTGAAAGTCAGACCAAAGCCATTAGAAAGCTAACATTTTAACCTATAATTTTCATGCTCACATCTAAAGTCAACTCAAAAGAGAAAATGGTGAAAAATGACACACAAGATAGGTCTGGGCGCTAGGAAGCTGCATAAGCATCAGCTCAAGCGCTGGCTCTCTGGAACTGGGCGCCTAGCGCCCCAGTTCAAGCGCCAGCCCTGCGAAAAGTGCGAATTTGGGTTGTTTGGCCTCGGGTTTCCTTCAAAATCACCCAAAAAGTGCTTTTTTTGATTCCCCATTCACCCAAAGTGTTTAACAACTTATCCCAAGGCTCAAACACAACAAATAAGCTCTTTTCACAACACTCAAAATGACTTATACAACAATTGAATTGATTTGTCTTAAAACACCAAAACTTTAACAACAACAACAATTCATTCCTTCCAAACATCTCAATTCAACAACAACTCAACTTAATTCATACCCAAACCATGATATAACATTAACAACAACAATTAACAACAATCACAATCCACAATCATGAATTCAATCTCAAATCAACAACAACATTGCACAATTCATCAATTTGAGCACAATTCACAGTATATTTATACATATCATGAAAATGCAATTTCATCAACAACAATTCAATTATCATCAAATTCATATACCCAAACATATCACTATAACAGGAGCACGAATTTCAACAATTAAATTCACAATAATCACTTATTTCAAATAAGCACTTATGGATAGAAGTAGAAAAGAGATTATACAAGAAGATTATGAATGAAAACTAACCCCCTTACCTCAATTCTTCATAAATCTAAGCTAGTGCTTCACTTTAGCTCCAATCCCTTGAGTTTCTATCCTCTTCTTGCTCCCCAAGATCTCCTCTCTTCAAAACCCTTTCTCTAGCCTTTCTCTCTACCTCTCTCAAAATATTATGAAATGAATGTGAACCCTGTTTTTCTACAAAAACTAGAGCTAAAATAATGTCCACACTAATTGGCTTAACCCTTAAAAGTCTTAATGGGCCTAAGACTCTCAATAACTAATCCACAGAGTCTTTACTCACTTACGGTTAAAAGTTATCGAATAATTATCTGCTCACAACTAATTACAATAACTACACTATTAACTTAGTAAAATAATGGTTCTCACTTGAAAAACTAAAAATAATCATCCCCATGAAATTACTAATTTACCCTTGCTCTCAAAATAACCAAAATATCCTTAAGTCTAAAATGACTAAAATACCCTTCCAACACCGAAATCCACTAATCCAACCAAAATACACACAGAGGCAATTAATCACATACAAGCACATATAAACACATAATAAAATAATAAAAATAAATCTAACGAAAAATCGGGTTGTTACATATATAGTCTAAAAAATGTGATAACTTCCAACAACTTTTTATTTCAGGTTTTGTGATTGCTAAAGAAGACAATTATAATTTAAGAGACTCGCGCCTTTTTACCCCAGTGCGAAATCAGAGGAATGCACCGTAATTTTTAAATTTGGTTATGTGTATATTTTTTTATTTGAATAAATAGTCGAAATTGCATCTTTCGTCAAAAACCTTTTTGAATTTTGAAAATTTCGTCCGAAATTGTCAAACGTTAGTGAATTTATAACCAACATGTAAGTGTCCCCACTTGTTTTTGAATTTCTCATTATACAATACTATACATTATAGATCACCACTACCAACATATAAAAACATTGTATGATCGTATAGTATTATAAATATGATTGTATAGCATGATAACTACATCACATATTATAATATAATAATACATGCACCTCTCTTCTATGTAAAAACATAGTATAATCGTATAGTATTATAAATATGGTCGTATGGTATGATAACTACATTACATGTTATAATATAATAATACATGCATCTCTTTTCTCTGTGATTTTCTACTTGGCTTTTTTTTTATTTAGCTTCATTTTTTTTGAAGGATTTTGGTTTCATTTTTTAAAAATAGTGCTACTACAATATTAATTTTATACCTAAATTTAATTTATTTATTATTTGAAATAATAAAAACAATTATAAAAGTTTTATTAAATATATTTTTGAAACACTTATTTGATTTTTTAATTTAGAAATAAGAAAGTTCCAAAAAAAATAATTGCAATATTCCACACACACATATATAATGTTATGCAAATATTGTTTCAATACTTCAAATTTCTATCCTCACCACTGCAATTACCCCATATTACGTGGCATAACCTTCATTATGCATGAAGATGGTCACGTTATAGGATCAAACGACAAAAACCAACGAAGGGGGTATTTTGACAAAAGTTTGACAATTTTATCAGGATTTTTAAAGTATGATAGAAATTACAATTAGCAATTGAAATTTTGTGTTATATAGTTATTGTTATGTTTTATGGCTTGTGGCATTGTGGAGTATTTTTTTCAGGAAAAACACAAACACACATGTTGTCCTATCTTCACGGGACATTTATGATAACCTCATAAAGAGTTAAATGAAAGACGATGAAAGGAGGCACATTGCCGAAGTTTTTCGCTTGATGAAGATGAATGGTTGTTCTCAATCAATCATGAGTCTACATAGGATCCTTTGGTCGCCCACCTCCAGAGTGAAAGGTAAATTAAATGATGTTGTTTTGTATCCATTAATAACGAAACACATGAAATGCATACTTATATTGATTTTCTCTAATACACGACCATGGCCGCCACCTATTCTAACATTCTAGTCTTTAATTTAGGGCATTACAGAAGAATAACAAAAATTTAAAGCGTTGCTATTTTAAATAAATTAAAAACCAGAAGATTGAAATAGGTGAAAATCATGGTCGTGTGTTGGAGAAAATCAACGCGGGTAAACATTTCGTGTGTTTCGTTATTAGGTGATTAAATACAATTTTATAAAGAATGACATATATTTTCTCTTGTTAAGTTTCTTCTATGCTTTGGTACATAATATCATTCATCCCTCTTAGATAATTTTTCGACTTTTTAATTTTAGTGCATGATCTCATTATCAAAATAATCTCTAAGTAGTCTAATTTTTTAACTATTAACCAGGTCTTGGGCTCTTGTAAAATAAAAATAAAAATAGGGCTTTGATTGTCTAATTTTTTCAGTAGTCTATTTTATTATTTTTATTGCAAAAAATGAAAAAATATATTAGGGACCATGGATCGATTGTGGTAGCTGTTGAATAGATTAAAGAGATGGGAAAATTTAAAGGGGCAAATTTTATTTTATAATATTTTTTTTATGAAAAAATTCATTATTACCATTTAAATTAATTTACTTTTTCTTATTTATAAAAAATTATTAATTTACTTTTTGTTGCAATTATAGGACGGTGTATACGTTGGATCTTTTAGTGTAAGACATTTAAGAAGAAAAGTTATATTGTGCATTGCTTATTAAAAGTGTGCTATGAATCTCATATGATTTGTGGAAGAAAAAAAAGTGAGATACTAGACTCTACGCAATAGTCATGGTAAAAGTTGGGGAAATGAAGGTTATGAAAAGTTTAACCAGATTATCACAGTTAGAGGCGTGTCATTGATTTATGGTGGTTATGTGCCTATCGATATATCTTTTGTTAAAGTGTTGAATCATATACACATAAAATATGAACTTTGTATATTGTGTGGTTTAAGGATTTTTATTAGACTTGAGTTTTGTATTGTGTGTTTTAAATATTACTATTAGACTTGAGTTTTTTTATTCTTTGGTTTTTGGATAAAACATGTGTGATATTGTTGTTATGAATTAGACTTCAGTTTTGTACTGTCTGTTTAAGGATTATTATTAGACTTGAGTTTTATTATTGTTATGAATTAAAAAGATATTTGTAGGAATATTTTGTTCCATTTAAAACAACCTTGAATCAACACAAAACAACGAATGTAGATAACATGACTTGATATTTTCATGGATGTCATTGATAAAACTTATAAGAGTGAATGTAAATAATCAAGTGAGTGTAGGTTTCTAAATTACTCTTTAATGTTTTAGGTAGGTGTGGTTTCTAATTTACTCCTTATGTTATGTTTGGTTTCATGGTTTAGGATGGAACGAGATGGAATAATATATTATTTCATAATTTGAATTTTAGAAATAAGGATGAAATTAAATGGAGAATTGTGGGATGAATTTCATCCTATTCCATTATATCCCCTACTTTTTGTTACTATCAATCGAATGTAAGAGATGAAATCACTATCTCAAATTTGAAAATGACTTGTTTGTCATTTTCTTCTCGTATTCACTATCTAATTGTATTCTCTCCCATAATTTCCTTTCCCCTCTTTCGATTAAATCTCAATTGCCTAAATTTAAAAATGTTTTGTTTTTGTGGATTGTGTAAATTTAAAATTATTTTGTTTTTGTGGATTGTAAATATGAAATTCCATCTATTATATATAACAATATACTGTCATCATATATTGTATATGATGTTTGCATTTTTTTTGCACGTATGAATATTGAGTATAAAATTTGCTCTCTATTTTGCAGCACATGTAAATAAGTATAAAATTTGTTGGCTATTTTGTTATCTATTTAAGGCAAAATGTTAAGTATCAAATTTGTTTGTTACTCAAATAAATAGTTCATTGCAAGTGTAAAATTTGTTCTCAGTTTTTCAACCATGTTATGCTAATCTATTTTGGTTGCACATAATTTATTCAATTGACTTTTAAAAAAATGATGTTTTTATAAATGAGGGTAATAAAGTAATAAAAAACTGTGATTTATTCCGTCCAATTCACTTTTCAAACAAGAGAACTTTGTTCTGTTCCATCGTCAATTCTTCAAACAATCGAATGACAATTTTTTCCATTCCACTCAACTTTATCCATCTCCGGTCCATTCTATAATACACCATCCGCTCCATTCTATTATTCAAAGTGATTGTAAAATTTAACCCCCCATTATTGACTGTTTTAAAAAAACTAATTAACTAGTGGAAATATTTGTCACATGTACAAATTGTTCAAAGGAAGAGGGAATTTAAATTCAATTTTCTGTAATTAAGTTTATAATGAATCAAGGAAAATATGTGTGCATTCACGTGGGTCTATACGTTTGTAGTTAACAAGTATGGTCTAAAAAATATACAGTAATTTGTTCGATTGTAAACTAATTCTTACCTAATTACAATACTCAAATTAGCAAATATCAATACAAATATTTATTTTAAATTGAATTTTATTGTCTGCATTACAGTTGCATGAAGGAGAACACTTCTTGAATAACATTGGTAGAAAAAAGATCACGTTGATGTATGTGTTTGATACAAACACGATTAAGCATGTGAAAAATAAACTTAGGTTGCACATGCATAAACTGAAAAATGATAATTGCAAATTTTTAAGTAAGCTAAAATAAATATGATTTTTTTTTTTTTACTATCTTAAAGAGTATGACATATGGAAACCTTATTACGTTTACAAATTTCTTCCAATGTTTGTTAGTTTGTTTTGTGTTTATGTAAGGATTTGGTACTCTTAGCAACATAGCAAGGAAGAATGCTTTAAAAAGGTGAAAAAGTAAATACAACATTTTTATTGAACAGAAAAATGGAGAAACAATACAGTTGATGTTTGACAATGATACGATTGAGATGATAAAATAATACACAATAAAATTTAATGTGTGGTATTTATTTTAAAAATGTTATTTTATCATCTTGTTTAGTATGACAGTACAATTAACAATGTTGACATATATGACGAAAGAAAAATCTGATCAAACATGCTACACATAGTTTATTGATAAAAAAAATACTGTTTATATTTGTGGCTAGTTAAAGGACAATTCCCCTATATTGCTGATGGTTTTAAATCATCAAACAATAAACATATTTGTGCTTGTTTCAAAAGGAAATAATATAATGAAGTCATACTTGACTAACTCTAAGGATACGTATTCGAGCAATCTTGTCATTGTCATGGTGATAAAAATCTCGTTAGCATAATTGTTAAAATGACTCAAAATTTTGTTAGATCAAACAATATGAATCTATTTGAGCCCTCATAGGTCAAACACTGTTTTTGGTAATGTCGAAAAGGGTTTTAATTGTTAATTATAATTGTTCATTGAATTGTATTAATTTACGTGACTAGGGTTGTGTCGTGTCTAGGATTGTTAAAGTCTTATGCAATATATTGTATCATAGCTTTTTGGCATTGTCGATGAATGTGTAATTTTTTATAATTGTCTGTCACTGTTTGGGTCTTGGTAACCAAATTTGTATGCAACGAAATACTTTTATATACATATCTTTTACTATTAATGTAAAGATATAATGATATACGGTTTTATATCATACTTTCACTATGGGTAAATACACCTTGAGGTCTATGTTTTAAAATACATCTTCTTAAAAACTAGTTTGTGTCTTCTAACAACTCATATAATAATTTTCTAAAATACAGTCGTTATTTTTATGAAGGAGTGTTTAGAAAGTTATAATTAAACAGTGGCTAAATACATTCTAAAGCGTGTGTTGCTAAAATAATCCTCTATAAAAATTAATAGGTGTCTTCTAGTAAATTCCACACACACAAATATATATGCTTAACCATGTCTTCTTCTTAAAATAGCATTTGTATTATAATTTCATAACCAGCAATGAACTTAGGATTAAAGAGCTTAGACTTAAAGATGCCCCGTCCAAGACTGCAAAGAACCCAGCCTTAAAAAGCATTTGTATCGACAACTACCTGCCCACAACTTGACCCCATA